>Ga0302267_10000280_pt1 | contig 67477 bp, 63 predicted proteins | sample III_Bog_E1_3_FD_194555 | JGI IMG/M metagenome (GOLD analysis project Ga0302267, IMG submission 194555) | Peat permafrost microbial communities from Stordalen Mire near Abisko, Sweden - III_Bog_E1_3 | ecosystem: Environmental > Terrestrial > Soil > Wetlands > Peat | place: Sweden: Abisko...
TTCAATAATTCGGTGCACGAGTGCTGCGCACCGACCAAAGCATCGCTCCGATCGGTGCGCAGTCACGCTCCGCGAATTACTTAATCGACAAGTACTCCGGCATGAAGTTCTGCAGCGGGTTCGCCGTCAAACCGTTGATGCCATTCACCTTTAAGGACGTCAGGGTGTTGAGCACTTCACCCGTCGCGTCGGCCTGAGGTTGGAAGAGCACCGGCAACTGCTGCGCCGTTAGCTCCGCGTACGTCTTCAAGCTGGCCGTGCCGAAGGTGGTGGACTTGATCGCCGCAGTTTCAGCGGCGTTCGAGTAAAGACCGACGTTGAAGCCACCGCCCGGAGCGAAGAGCGTCTCGCCCGAAGGGTAGTAGTCCGGCGCGTAGCTCCAGCCGCCACCCCACGAGCAGATCTCGTAACTGGTGCCGGCTTCGCAGTCACCGATCACGTCGTTGAACGTGGCTTCGGTGTGGCTGAACTTGAAACCAATCGCGTCCCAGTCGGCGACTTCGACGTTGAACGTGTCATCGAGCGACGGTGAGCCACTAGCCCACACGATGCTGAAGTTCAGTGTCGCACCTTGGGCGATGCCCGCACCACAGTCCGTCGCGCCGGTACCGGGCGATTCGCAGGCGTCGACCCCGCCCACCAACTTCCATCCGTGACTCGTCAAGAGCTTCTTGGCGGCCGTCAGGTTGTAGGTGTAGGGATTAGGCACCGGTTCCAGCGCCTTCGCGAGACCACTCACCGACTGGGGTGTCTCGGGCGGCAGCGGGCTGTCGATCGGCACGCCATAGCCCTTGTCGACCTTCTGGATGATCGCCGTCTGGTCGACCGCCTCTTGGAGTGCTTGGCGGATGTAGAGCTGTGCGACGATGGCGTGCTTGGGATCTTTCGGACTGAAGTTAAAGGGCGCGTAGTTAAAGGCCCAGGTGTAGCCCGTCGTCAAGTTGTACTTCGCCGACACCGCCGACCAGTTGGCTCCGACTTCCCCGGGGGCCGGGGCGTTGGAGGTGAGCACCGTCGGGTCGACGTAGCCGAGGGTCACCGTGCCACTGCGCAGCGCGGTCTCTTCGGCGTTCGCGGTCGTGAAGGCTTCTTCCTTCACGAAGTCGATGCCCTTTTGCGCCTTGACCGGACCGGAGTAGGTCGGGTTCGGCACGAACGTCGCGTTACCGAGGTCGTCCATCTTGGTCAACTTCCACGGGCCGTCGGCCCCACTGGTCCAGAGCGCATCAGCGAAGCTCGTCTGCGTGGCGGCCTGGGCGTCTAGGTACTTCTCCACGGCCTTGCACGCCGTGTTGGTCGCCGCCGCGCCGTAGGTGCCGGTGGCGCACGTCGAGGTCTTCCCGGGTGCGGTCACGTCCCAGCTGTTGGGCATGGGGGTGAGTTCGGCGAGGTAGTTATAGAGGATCCAGTTGGGGTTGACCGAGGAGGTGAAGTTGATCGTCACCGTGTCGCCGGTCCCTGAGGCGTTCGCCACCTGGTCGGGGATCCCGTAGCCCTTGTTGTAGCCGCAGTAGCTCGTCGGGTCGGCCTTGTACAAGTTGAGGAAGAACAGCACCGACTGCGCGTCGACGCTCTGGCCGTCGGCGAACTTCCAGCCCTTCATGTCGATGGTGATGGTCTTATCCCCGTTGGAGAAGACCGGTGACTTCGCCGTCGAAAGGCTGTAGTCAACCGCGGAAGATCCCGGCGTGCCGAACCAGTAGAGGGGACGATACGTCATCTCTTGGAACTGACTGAGCGTCGCGACCGAGAAGTACTGGCAGCCGAGGTAGGGGAAGATGTAGTTCGGTGCCGCGCCGGGGGCCTCGGCGAAGGTGATCGTGTTCGACGTGCTCGCCGTGGTCGTTGACGTGGAAGGAGAGTTCGACGAACCCGCGACCAGTCCAATCGTGATCGCCGCTAACGCGACCACCACCACGGTGGCGATCCACCACTTACTCTTGCGTTGCATAACTGCCTTCTCTCGGTTCTCATCCGCTCGCACAACGCGGAGGTGAGTAATTTCCAACCTAAGAGTGCGTTTTTGCGAAATGTCAGCGCCTGGGCCAATCGTCACGGCAGCGTAATGACGCAATGTAAGCGGCGACAATGATCGTTAAACCCTGCAACGAAGGCTCTTTGTGCGAGTGGCGCTGCTCCACTTCGGACGCCACAGAGTTTCTTTTTAAGATTTCTGTGAGGAAGCATTCGCCGAAGAACCCCAACGATGCTCTCGCTCAGCGGGCACGGATCAGAGTTCGGTGATGAAACTGAGCGTGGCTAAACCCGGCGATTGTGCTCATGCCCTCTAGCGTTCGGATCAACGTGTGAGGCGTGGCCGGAATCGCGGGCGGAACGCACGAACACTGAGGGAGGCCTTAAGGTGGCGGCCATTGTTTACCTGATTGTGTTCGTAGTACTCGCGTTTCTCGCGGCGAAAGATGCGAAGCGCCGCATTGCGGCGGGGGCGACGCCTCGTGAAGTTGGTGGCCACCCGGTGTCGGTATTTTTCGTCGTGTTGGTCATGCCGGTCATCGGCGGGCTGTTCTATCTCTACAAGCGAAATAAGGACTATGGACCCCGGCCAAGTTAAGGGCCTGTGGCAGTGCCTCGAGTGTGTTGACGCAGGTGACGACGCGACCACGACTTGTCGCGCTCGTAGATAGCCGCGAGTTGGCTCGCCCGCTCGAGGTAGTCATGGTGGCGTTCGGGAGTGAAATGCCGGCCGGCCGTTCGCTCGCCGAGCTCATCGAGGCGGTGATCTCCGAGCGCCGCGGCCGCGAGTAACGCGGCGCCGCGCGACTGCGCGAGCAGCGGTTGGGGAACCTGAAGCACCTCGCGGTTCAACGTGTCCGCGTAGATCTGACACCAGAGCGTCGACTGCGCGCCGCCCCCCAACAGTCGCACCGGTGAGAGTGGTCGACTCGCGAACTTCTCGACGAAACCAAAGAGCCACGCGCTATTCGCGGCGACGCCCTCCATGACCGCTCGGACCAGGTCCGCGGTCGTCGTGGTGATCGAGAGGTTGGAGAACCCGGCGCGGATACTCCTATTGCCCACCGGCGACCGCTCGCCCGCGAGCCAGGGTGAGAAGAAGACACCGCGTGCACCGGGCGGTGACGTCGCGGCGAGCGTGGTCATTTCCTCAAAGGTCATCGGTTCGCCCGAGCCGGCGAGTGCCCCTCGGAGCCACTCCAAGGCCTTCGCGCCCGTGTCTTGAGAGTTGATCATGAGGTACGCGTCATTACTCAATCCCGGCACGGTCGCGATGGAGTGCTGCACGTCGGTCTTCATCGCGGGCAGGGGGCAGCTGATCCACGAGGTCGTCGACAGCGCGAGGTGGGTGTCATAGAGCGCCGTCGCGCCCGCGCCGAGCGCGGCCGCGTGCAGGTCGGGGATGCCGGTGGTGACGAGGGTGTCGCTCCCCAGTCCCAACTCCTCGGCGACGCTCGGCGTGACGGTGCCCACCACCGAGCCAAAGGGCACCAGTGGTGGGAGGAACTTCTGATCGATACCGATCATCGCCAGAAGCCGCTCGTCGTAGACGTACTTCGTGAGGTCGCGGTTGTCGGTCATCCACAGCGCCAGGCGTGACGCGTGCGTGGCGGTGGCGACCCCGGTGAAGCGCATCGTCAGGTAGTCAACGGGTTCCATCAGCCAGCGCGTGCGCGCGAGCAGCTCCGGCTCGTCGTGCATGAGATAGAGGATCTGCCCGGCCGGGTCCGCTCCGGTCGGTGAGGGTCCGCCGCCGGTCTTGCGCACGAAGGCGAGCGCCTTGCGCGGGTTGTACCCCTGGACCGGTCCACCGATGGCGGCCTTCGAATAGGGGCGACCTCGGGTGTCGAGCCAGGTCAGACACGGACCCGTCGGCACTCCCGCGGCGTCGACGGGCACGGTCGAGGCGTACTGACCGGTGACCGCGACCGCGCGCACGCGACTCCGAGCGATTCCCCCTCGCGCCACCAGACGTCGGGTGGAGTCGCCGATCAGGCGCCACCACTCCTCCGCGTCTTGGGTCGCGGCACCGTCGTCGGCGAAGTTCGTCACGACGGAGTGGACCTCGTGATCGAGCATGACGCCATCGAGCGTGCACAGTCCGACTTTGGGGCCACCGGTCCCGAGGTCAACGGTGAGGGCGAGTTCGTCCTCGCTCACGGCGCGGGAATGGAGGACTGCTGGTCCATCATCTCGGCCATGACGGCTTTGATGAAGAAATCAGCCTCTTCACTCATGCCGCCCGCGACGCCGCCGTAGATGGCGCCGGATTTCGCGGCCTCGTCCTGATGGGCGAGCGCGAACGCAACCGCGTCGCCTAAGTCGATCGCCCACTTCTCGGCGACGCCCGGCTGCGTTTGTGGCCGGGTGACCGCCATGTGGATGGCGTTGGGGTACTGCTGGCCGTTCATCCGCCAACCTCTCGTGCGCAAGAAGTCGTTCACCAGGTAGACGTCGTACTCGTCGGAGGTGAAGGAGAAGAGGAAGGAGGGCTGGCCCATGATGCGCAACGAGTCGTGTGAGCGCACCGCCGCTTGCATCGTGGCCGAGGTCGAAAAGATCTGCTCCGCGTAGCGGCGATACCCCGAACGGCCGAGGTGCACCATGGCCGCCCAGGTGGCGGCCAGCAGTCCGGCCGAGCGCGAGCCGTCCATGCCCGGTGAGCAGTACTTCCCCCCGCTCCAGTCGGTCAGGTAGAAGTACTGGTCGTTGCGCAGGGCCTTGTCGGCGAAACAGAGCACGCTCGTGCCCTTTAAGGCGTAGCCGTACTTATGGGTGTCGGCCGAGATCGACGTCACCCCGGGCACCGTGAAGTCAAAGGGCGCGATGTCGTATCCCAACTCTCGACCGAAGGGCAGGATGAAGCCCCCGAGACAGCCGTCCACGTGAAGGCCGACGCCGCGCTCGAGCGCGAGCGCACCGAGTTCGGTGATCGGGTCCACGGTGCCGTAGCCGTAGTTACAGGCCGAGCCGATGAGCGCCACGGTGTTCTCATCGACGTGATCCGCCACCCAGTCAACGTCAACCAGTGTCGTGACGGGGTCGACGGGCGCGATGCGCATCTCCACCCCGAAGAGGTGCCCGGCCTTGGAAAAGGCCGGATGGGCCGTCTCGGGTTTGATCATGTTCGGGCGCCCCGCGGTCGGACGATGCTCGCGGTACGCCAGCACCGCGTGCGCGATGGACCCCGAACCGCCCGAGGTGACGAGCCCGGCGGGGATCGTCTCGGTGAGCGCCGCGGCGCCCAAGAGATCGAGGGTCATGGCGATGACCTCGGCTTCGAACTTGGTGGAACTCGGGCACATGTCGCGCTGGAGCGAGTTCACGTAGGAGAAGTGGGAGAAGGCTTCATTCAGGTAGTCGTAGTGGTCGTGGTCACCGCAGTACATCGTCCCCGAGCACTGGCCACCCTCCCAGGTGGGGTTCTCGGCCGCCGACATCGCCGCGAGCTCCTCGAGCACCACCTCTTTCGCGGTGCCGTCTTCGGGCAATGTCTGATGTACCGCGAAGCGATCCGCGTAGGGAAAGCCACCCATGTCTGTTCTCCTCGTGTCAACGTCGATGGTAAGCGACCCGTCCGGGGCGGGGATACTCTGCGATGGAACCACCACGTGTCGTGGGGAGTATCGTCCGAGGTGACCGCCGAGAGGCGGCGTGAAGGAGGAATCGATGTCCGATGATGGACCCCGTTACGGCGAGCCCGGAGGCTCCCAGTTCCCTATTACGACGGCACTGTCGTTCCCGGACCATGACGTCGAGCGCAGCCTCGGAATGGTCTTTGGCGTAGTTGTGCGATCGATGGGCCTCGCCAAGGGTATTGGCGCGGGGTTCAAGGCCCTCGCCGGAGGCGAGGTGAAGCAGTACACCCGGCTCGTCGAGGACAGCCGACGTCACGCCATGGACCGGATGATCGAGAACGCGCAGTTAGTCGGCGCCGAGGGCATCGTCTCGATGCGCTTCGACTCCTCCGAAGTCGCCCAGAACTTGACCGAGATCGTCGCCTACGGCACGGCGGTCACCTTTAAAAAGTCCTAACGGGTGGGTGTGGTCATCGCAATCATCGCGGTGGTCGTGGTGGTGTGTTTTTTCGCCAGCCTCTTCATTCGCCGCCACGGTGAGAGCGACCGACCACAAGCGGGCTGGCGTCGCACCGACGAGGCCTTCCACGACCCCTCAACGAATCGAGTGATGCGGGTGTGGCTCGATGACGCTGGCGAACGACACTACGTGCCCGAGTCCAACCAGCGCGCACGCTAAACCCTGGTCAAAGCAGGCGCCAGGGCGGACTAACTCCTGGGCACCCCACCCGCCGCGGCCGAGGCGAGAACGAAGTCACTGGCTGAGCGCACGCCGTTTAAGAACAGGTCGTACTGGCGCGTCATGGGCACGTCGAAGTCAGTCGCGTTCAGCCCGGCGTTATCGACGTAGATCGTGCGCCCGGCGGTTCGCTCGTGGAGGGCATTGGCGTCCCAGTCGTTCATCGTCGCTCGCAGACAGTGCATCGCGACCTCGAGAGCCGAGCCGCACGCTTCCCCGGCGGGAAAGTCCGTCGCGAGACGCGAGAGCCGCACGCCGATCGTCGGCCAACGCGGGGGCTGCGCGTCAACGCGGTCAAAGGTGTGGATCGGGAAGTTCTCGAGCAGCGCCCCGTCGACCCAGGTGTGGCTGCCCGCGGCGTAGTGCACCGGCGTGCGCGCTCCTCCGGGCCCGGCGACCTCGACGGTGGCGTCGTGCGAGACGAAGTGCACCGGTTCGAAGATGAAAGGGATCGACATCGAGGCGCGCACCGCCTTGACGGGGTCTTCGGTGTCGGGGTCGTGGCCGTAGAGGGGATAGTCCCAGGGCAGGCGGGCGACCTGGCCCCGGGTGATGTCCGAGGTCATGACGACGAGTCGGTAGTCGCGCCCCGGCGCCAGGGAGACCTCGGGGTCGTCGGGGGTCAACTTAAGTTCGGCGAAGGTCTTGATACCCAACTGGTCGTGCAGGATCGGCCGCAGCCAGTCTTCTAAATAGTCCCCCGAGTAGAGGCCGGTCTTCTCCGTCAGCATCGCGGCATCGGCCAGCATCGTTCCGACCCGGCCCGTCGCGCGGTCGAAGAAGTCGTGGACCTTGCCGTTGGGCATCATGAACTGCTTGAAATCCAGGGTCACGGCGTGTTGGAGGAGCGACGTCATGGGTTGTCCGGCCTGGGTGATGCCCGCCACGAGACTCGCCACGACCGCCCCCGCGCTGGTCCCCGCTACCGCACGGATGGAGTATCCCGCCTCCGAGAGCGCCATCACGGCACCGACGAGGCCACTCGCCTTCACTCCGCAGCCCTCGAGCACCAGGTCGGCGCGCAGCTCGCGTTGGCCCGTCGCCGGATTTAACCATCCGTCGGCCCCCCGTAAGGTCTCCGCAGCCTGGTCGAAGAGCTCCTGGGAGGAGGCGGTTCGTTGATAGCCCCGGGGGTCATCGAGGGCGAGCGTCGTCGAATCGGTCATCGGTCCTCCGCGAAGTTGGCCCCCGTAGTTTGCCTCACCCGAAGCCGCGCTCACCACCGTGCCCGCGGCGGTTCGCTCAGGCCCCCGCGGCCATAATCAAGCAGCTCGACGTCGCGGTGGCGACGACCTTGCCAGCGCCGTCGACAATCTCGGCACTCGCGAAGGCCACCCGACGCCCTGGTTTGGTGACGGTCCCGGTCGCTCGCAGCACGCCGGAGTTCACGGTGACCGGTCGAAGGTAGCTGATGTTGAGGTCGATCGAGGTGTAGGTCATCCCGAGCGGCAAGGTCGTCTGGACGGCGCACGCCGTCACGGAGTCGGCCAACGTGCAGAGCAGACCGCCGTGGACGGTGCCGATCGGGTTGTAGACCGATTCGTCGGGCTCGCACTCAAAGACGATCCGGCCGGGTTCGACCTCGGTCAGACGCATGCCCATGAGGCGCGCGATCGGTGGGGCCGGCAGACGCTCGTCGCGGACGGCCCGAAGGAATTCGATGCCGCTGAGGGTGGGGACGGCCCCGGCGACGATCGAGGGCTCGTGCCAGGTCACGGACTTGCTCCGAGGCGCTCCCCAAGGGGTTATTGGGCTTTCTTCTTCCGAGGGACCAGGACTGTTGTGAGAAACAGCGCCGTCGGGGGATGACTGCTCAGTCATGGATTCCGTCCTTCATAATGGCGGTTTCCCCGCGAAAATCAGGCTTTGCCCAGTGCCACGCGACGTCGCCGGCGCCAACGGGCACGCCCGCGTCATCGATGAATCCGACTCGAGCCGCTCGTCCGGAGCTGGTGACCCGCCGAAGCACGCTCGGACCGCCTTCGCGAGGCAGGTGGTCGTCCCCCCACTGCTGTAGGGCACTCAGTGCCACGAGGAGGTCCTGGCCGGAGGGGGTCAGCCGATAGGCGAAACGAGCCCGGGCGCCCGGATCTTGATAGGGGCTGCGCTCTAAGACGCCGTAGTCCACCAATGTCGCCAACCGGTCGCTCAAGACGTCGGGGGCGATCTTCAGGTTCGCTCGAAACTGAGAGAATCGCGTTGATCCCGCGAAGGCGTCGCGCAGGATGAGCAACGTCCAGCGTTCGCCCAGCACCTCGAGACTGCGCGCTATCGAGCAGAACGGCGCCAGCGGCTTCTTCATGGTTTGACTCTACCACCTAAGTTGTACTTTCCTAGTGAGCATGCTAAGTTCTTTTTTCAAACCTAGGAGGACACCATGGACATCGAAGGAAGCGTCGCACTCGTGACTGGAGCGAATCGGGGACTCGGCCGACACTTCGCCGAACAGCTCCGAGACCGAGGAGCGACGGTCTACGCCGCCGCACGAAACCCCGAAGCGGTAGATCTCGCCGGGGTGACACCCATCGCCCTCGATGTCACCGATCTCGATTCGATCGCCCGCGCGGCCGAGGTGACCGGCGACGTGACGCTGTTGATCAACAATGCAGGCACATTGACCGGCGCGTCGCTGTTGAGCGGTCCCCTCGCGGACATTCGCACCGAGATGGAGACGCACTACTTCGGCACCCTCAACGTTATTCGAGCCTTCGCGCCCCAGTTGGCGCTCAGTGGTGACAGTGCGGTCTTGAACGTCCTGTCCGTGCTGTCGTGGCTGAGCTCCCCCTCGATGGGCGCCTACAGTGCGGCCAAATCAGCCGAGTGGTCTCTGACCAACGCCCTGCGCCAAGAACTCGCGGCGCAGGGCACCCGAGTCACGTCCCTCCACGTCGGCTATATGAACACCGATATGGCCCGCGGGGTCGACGCCCCGAAGAGCGATCCGGCAGCGGTGGCCCGTTTTGCCCTCGACGGGCTGGCTGCGGGCCGGGCCGAACTGCTCGCCGACGAGATCAGCCACCAGGTCATTGCGGGCCTCGCCGGCGGAGTGGGGGCGCTGTATCCCGCCTTCGCGTGACGGCGTAGGCCGTTATGGCTACTTGCACCAGGTTCGCATGAGCACTTCGCCGCTGACGGTGTTGGTAGAACCCGTCTCGCCAATCAGCGCCCAGGCGGCCAGGTAGAGCGCCACACCGATACCGCTGAAGAAACCGAGGACCACGAAAAGCGCCCGGACGAAGAACACATCTACGTTGAAGAAGCGAGCGAAGCCCGCGGCGACACCGCCGATCATGCGACCTTCGACGGGTCGCTCGAGGGGGGCGGAGTGGGGGTGATGTGAGTTGGTCTGATCGTTCATCGTGGTCTCCTGACCGGTCCGAGTGAGAGCACTGCTCCTGTTTAAGAGCAGTGTACACACATTTTGGAGTCGCGTCAAGGATTTCCTGGATCCCAGAGGGCACTTGGGCTGTAGAAATGGAAAGTACTTCCGTACGACCAGGATACTTGTGCGAACAGTCCCTTTTTTGAACGTTCATCCCAGGCTTCACACGTGGCGAGCGTTGCAACCCGAAATCACTTGCGTCATCCTGACGTAAACGCAGCCCTTGGGCTCAGGAAGAGCGGAATCCGACCACGTGAGCCATGGCGTCAATGGCGAAATCGAAGAAGGCGTCGGTGTCTTGGACGAGGCCGTGGAGTTGGCCGAAGACCTCGAAGCTCACCTGTCCGTAGAGTTGATTCCACGCCACCAGGGCTTTGGCGACGATCAACGGTGGGACGCCCGGCGTAGCGAAGTCCGCCAATGCCCGCATCTCGGCGTCAATGGAAGTTGGCAGGACTGTCGTTGGGTCGTCCGCCAATTCTCCTGCGTGACTAGCCTCGGCGAGGACGCCCGCCAGGGCGAGGAGCACCCGGCTCGCGGGTGCGACGGTTAATTCCGGCGCCTGGTAGCCGGGCACCGGAGAACCGTAGATGAGGGCGTACTCCGTCGGCCGCGACAGCGCCCACCGTCGTACCGAACGGCACCCGTTGCGCCAGCGCTCGAGGGAACTCTCGCCCACCGTCACGCCGGCCTCCGCCTCCGCGCCGAGGGCGTCGTACGCCTCGACGATCAACGCCGTCAAGAGTTCGTCGCGCGATTTGAAGTAGCGATACACCGCCGAGGAGGCCATTCCGAGTTCTCGAGCAACCGCCCGGAGAGAGAGTGCCCCGGCGCCCTCGGTCCCTAACTGAACGCGGGCCGCCACGATGATCTCCCCTCGGACGGCATCTCGGACGCGTTCTCGTGCACTAGCTACGACTCCAGTGGGTTCCATTCATCAAGGATGCCACAAGATGAGAGCACTAGACACATTCTCTAACTATTGCTCTGAAGTTGGCGTCCCCCGTCGACGCAATGCTCTCCAGCCTGCTCCCGTCCGCCGCCGCGAATCCCCTCGGTTGGGTGCCGAAGAAGGTCGAAAGAGAAAGTCCACGCGCCGACCGGTGACAGGAACTAACAGCGGGAAGGCGCCTCGAACGCGGTCGGCTCGATGGGAACCTCGTCGGTGCGGGTGAAACCCAAGAACGAATAGGTCACCGGAATACTCAACGGCCCGGAAAAGACCGTGCCGTTGGCGGTGACGATTTCATCTGGAGCGCCCGTGGCGCAGAACTGTGAGTAGCTGACGACGACCCTGCGTTCGGCGTGCCCCGCCAGGACGAAGGGGTGAAAGGCGGCGCCGGCTTCGTGTGGAAACTGGACGTTTTTGTAGAACGCGACCCGGTAACCGCTGGTTCGGTAACCGAACTTCGGCTGGCCCACCGTGTCAATCTTCACCGCGTGCGAGCCAGTGTTGGAGATCTCGGTCTCGAATTGGACGAAGAACGCGCCAGCGGGTTCGACCCAGGTCACGGTGCCCATTGGTGAACCCTCTAGGACCGCAGAGGTCGTGTGGCGCGCTTCGACACCACTCGGGCTTCCCGCATACGAGCCCCACTCGCCCTTCGTCACCTGCTGCCAACTTCGCGCGAGTGGGTTGTAGCTGTAGGCCCAATAGAGAGCCAGCGCGGCGACGACCACGACGACGACCGCGACGCCGAGGAGAGAGGTCCGCAGCGTATGACGGGATCTCCGAACTTCAGGAGCCTCGGGGGCGGTCACTGTGACTTCGGCACTCACCGTCATCTCGCCCCCCACAAGGCCGAACTGCCGGCTGGCGCGCGCATGGCGCTTCAATCCCCCGTGCTCGGACTCAGGCCATCCTTGCAGATGGTTCGCTGGAGCGCACGTTCTAGCGAACAAGCGCGCTCGTGATCGTGACGCTCAGACGTCGCGCACTGCGTGGCCCTGTGGGAGACGCCTCGACTCTCGCGTGCTCACTTAGCGGCCGACGTGGTGCGAAAGCGTCGAAGCGCTAGGGGCACACAGATCGCGGTGATTAACACGCACCAGAAGATCATTGAGACCACCGGATGGGTCAACTGCCACGAGCCCGTCGAGTTCGTTCCTTGACACACGTGTCGAACGGCCGCGACCAGGGACGAAAGAGGATCCCAGTCCCCGATCGTGCGGGGAATGAGTTTCATCCCCTGAATCGGCACGAAGGCCCCCGCCAAGAACGTCAACGGAAAGACAACCGCGAAACCGACGCCTTGTACCGCGTCCGAACTCTTAAAGACCATGCCCATCAAGACACCGAACCACGTGAAGGCGAAGAGGCCCAATAGCATCAATCCGATCAACTCGAACGCCGACCCGACGTTGAGGTGGGGCCGCCACCCGAGGCCGATACCCACGGCCGCGACGATCAACAGGCCCAGAATCTGTTCCAGGATCTGCCCAATGACTTGGGCCGCGATGACCGACAGTCTCGTCACGGGAAGGGATCGAAACCGGTCCACGACGCCGCTCGTGAAATCAGTTGCCGTCGCGGTTCCTGCGCCGATGACCCCGAAGGCCAGGCTCTGACCAATCAAGCCAGGCAGGAGGTAGTTCTGGTAGGGGCCCGGTACGTGAATGGCCGATCCGAACACGTACAGGAACAACAGCGTGAAAATGAGTGGCTGGATGGTCACGTCAATCAGGCGAGATGGCACTCGGGCAATCGTGCGCAGCGCCCGACCCACGAGCAGCGCCGTTTCTCGAAAGAACCGAGGAAAGGGCGCGGGACGAGGGGGCAAAGCCTCGTAAGCACTATGGGTTCGCTCAATTTCGATGGCGGTCATGATCGTGACTCCTCTACTTCGTTGTCGTTGTCGGTGCTGGAGAGCGGCTGTCCCGTGAGGGCCAAGAACGCGTCGTCAAGGGTCGGTCGGCGAAGGGCGATCTCGTCAACCTCAACGCCGACGTCGTGTACTGCGCGCGCTACCTTCGCCAAGTCATTCACGTCATCGGGCGCGGGAATAGATATCATGCGTTGCTCTGCGGAGACCTTGAGTTGGAAGTCGGACGAAAGTCCGATGACGAGCTTCTCGAGCCCCGCGGCGTCGGCCGCCACCACGTCGACGCGCTGGTCGCCGACCTGTGACTTGAGGTCGTTGGCGGTCCCCGCCGCGGTCGCCCGCCCGTGATCGAGCAGCACGATGTAGTCCGCCAGGGCGTCAGCCTCTTCGAGGTACTGCGTGGTCAAAAAGAGCGTGACTCCTTCGGCGACGAGCTCACGAATCGTTGCCCAGACGACCTGGCGACTGCGCGGATCGAGTCCCGTCGTCGGCTCGTCGAGGACGAGGACTCTGGGTTGCACGACCAGACTCGCGGCCAGGTCGATACGGCGGCGCTGTCCGCCCGAGACGGATTTGACCAGTTTGTCGCGGAACTCGCCGATGTCGAAGCGCTCGATGAGGCTCTCGGTAACCTGGACCGTCGCCTTACGCGAGTAGCCACGTAGGCGCGCCATCAAGATGAGGTTCTCGCGAGCGGTCAAGTTGTCCTCGAGCGCGGCGAACTGGCCGGTCAAGGAGAGCACGCTGCGCACCGCGTCGCTGTCCTTCACGACGTCGTACCCGCAGACGGTCGCCGATCCGGCGGTGGGCTTGATGAGCGTGGCGATCATGCGCACGATGGTGGTCTTGCCGGCGCCGTTGGGTCCGAGCAGGGACACGACCGTACCGGCCTGCACCTCGAGGTTGAACTGGTCGACGGCGACGAAGTCGCCGAAGTGTTTGGTGAGGCCGTCGGTGACGACGACCAGGTCATTATTTGCCATGGAACTCCCTTCGGTCGAAAATACTACAGTAACTAAAAAGATTTAGCAACTAGAAATATCGCAAATTTTCCGCTAAACTAGCACCGTGCGAAATGACCACGACGACCAAGTAGCGAGCTTCAGCGAGCTTCGACGTCGCATGCGCGAACACCTCGACGAACACGAACACGGTGTCAAGGGACTCCGCGAGCGCAAAAAGGACCTCATGCGTCAGCACATCTCGGACACCGCGACGCGCATGTTCTTGGAGCGGGGCTTTGACGCAGTACGCGTCGCCGATGTGGCCGAGGCCTCCGACGTGTCGGAAAAGACCATCTATAACTACTTCCCCACCAAGGAGTCGTTGCTGCTGGACCGTGAAGAGGACTCGATCCGCGATATCAATGACGCCCTCGGACCGAACGGGCAGCACGTCTCGCCCGTCGAGGCGGTGGTGGCCATTTTGACGCGAGAGCTCGACGAGATCGTCGACTACCTCACCACCGCCCCCGTCGAGGACCGCCAGATGATCCTTCGGTTCAACGATCTCATCGAGAGTACGCCCGCGCTCAAGGCGTACCGCGTTGAGATGACGGACCGACTCGCCCAAGTCGCGGCCACCGCGCTCGCCGCGCGCGCCGCGGTCGACCCGATGGACCCCGAGCCGCAGATTGCGGCGGACTCACTCATGAGCCTCTGGCGCATTTTCTATAACGCCATGATCAAGCACTCGAGCGGCGCTCTGTCGCCCGGCGAAGTGCGAAGCGCGGTCTTGTCGGACGTCCGGCGAGCGGCGCGGCTGATCGACACGGGACTCTGGTCCTTCACCACGGTGGTCCAAGGGGCGAAGGACCGTCAACAGTTCCAAGCCGCGGCCGATGCGTCCGACGAAGCTCGCAAGCAAGTGGTCCGGGCCCTCAAGGAGGCGCGGATTGCCTGGCGCGACTTGAAGAACGAGTTCGAGACCAAGGGTCGAGACGAAGTCGCCAGCCAACGTCGCGCGCTGCAGTCCCTGCAAGCAGAGGCACGCGAAATCAAACGGCAGACGCAACTACAACGCCAGGAATTCAAGAAGGAAGTCAAAGACGCCGTCAAGCGGGTGCGTAAAACGTCCCGGTAGCGTTGACTCGAGAGAAAGAGGACCTCGTGGACGTGAAGGATCTGATGAAACGGATGGGCGAGAATCTCTCGGTGGGTCGTTCTTTCGGGTCCGCCTACGAGAAGGACGGACTCCTCATCATCCCCGTGGCGCTGGTTGCCGGCGGGGGCGGCGGGGGCGCGGGCGGAACCGTCACCGTGCCCGAGGTGGAAGTGTCAGAGTCGAAAAACGCTGAGGGGGGCTCAAGTGACGAACCGTCGGGCGCTGGATTTGGCGGCGTGGTGATGCCCGTCGGGGCCTACGTCGTCAAGGACGACGACGTGCGCTGGGTGCCGGCCGTCAACGTGACGCTCATCGCCCTCTCCGCCCTCGCGGTCATACGCTTCGCGATTCGATCGAGGTCGAAGAAGCGACGGCACGTCTAATCACCGCGGGTCGGGGCGATCGACGTTCCAGTGGCGCCCCACGATCGCCATCCAGCCTCCGTCACTGCGAGGCAGGAGAAAAAAGCGGCTAATCATCCGTTGACCGCCCGAGTAGTCACCGTAGAGCAGGTCGACGATGAACCGCTCACGCTCGTTTATACGCTCGCGAGCTTCTGCGAACTCTGGCAGCGTAGGATCTCGATACACGCCTTGCCAAAACGACACGTCCCCCGAAGCGACGAAAAGGTCGCGGGTCAATCGGTGGAACGAATCAAGCGACGGTCGATCATGGTTCCCCGCTTCCTCAGGCGTCGCGGTGCGCCAACCGTGCAGTACCGCGACGCCGCTACCGACATTGCGCACCGACATGGTGAGGTAGATCGCGTCGTCGGTCACCTCGGCCGTGCCGCTGCCACCGGGGAGCACGACGTGGTGCTCGTCGATAAAGGTCACCTTGATCGGGGCGTCCTCGGCTCGAGAAGGAAAGAGAAGTGGTCGCATCCCGGAGAGCAGCGACTCCTCGGCCACTCGCGCGGAACGATTCGCCGAACGTACCGACGAAAACGTCGCCACGGCGAGAACGAGGGTGCCCGCGGCGGTCGCCAACGACGAAACGATGACCCAGTCATTCATCGGCCCATCGTAGGAGACGGTTGTCGCGAAGTTGAGGGGCCGTTGCGGTAAAGGTCGCTGTTTCTCAATTTCTTGTAGGTACCCTGGAAGGCATGAAACTCGACGTCTACCGCAGTTGCACTCGCAAAGAGAAGATGGACGTCCTCAACACCTTCTGGCGCCGCAACGTCGAAGCGCCGTCGCGCACTCGCGAAGCCGCCCTCCAATACGGACCGGTCGCGGTGGCGTGCCTAATCGCGATTGCGGTCGAACTCGCGGTCGTAATCAGCGTCGCGATCACTCGCGCCTACGTCATCGGTGCCGTCGCGATCGTCTGTGAAGCTCTGGTCGTGTGGTCGCTGTGGTGGGCGCTCGTTCGAACGCGCGACATCAAACGCTTGACCAGCTAATTTCGCGCTGCTTGCCGGCACGCAGTCGCTATGACGACGCGAGTTCCCGGTGGGCCGACGCACTCGCTGCGCCCTGCCCGTCGATGGCCTTGCGTAAGAGGTGCGCGAGACTTGAGCGCTCTTCGTCATCCAGTGCACCAAGGATCACGTCCTCGAGCGTCTGTTGAGCGGCCTCGGCGCGCTGTAACGCTGCACGGCCTTCGGCGGTCATCGAGACGATGTGGCGACGACGATCCGCGGGGTCACGACGACGTTCGACGAGGTCCGCCGCCTCCAGGTCGTTTAGCAACAACACGCAGTAGTTGGCGTCGATACAGAGACCTTCGGTGAGGGCCTGTTGGGTGGTCTCTTCGTAATCACGGAGAAATGAAAGGGTCGCGAGCTCCTTGAGCGTCTGGCCGAGCAACTCCGGGGTGCTGCGACGGCTCACGAGGCGCGAAAGCTGCGTCAGCAACAGAATTGGTCCCGTAGAAGAATTCTCGTCCACGGAAGTTAATGGTAGTGAGGTGTCGATATTCATGCTATCATGATTATAACGCTCCAGCGATGATACAGAGTCGCAGTGCAGTGTTACCACGATAGCAACGAAAGGCTTCGCCTATGCAATTAACTTCTACCCTCTCATCAGGAACATCGGATCGGCGACGCTGGATCGCGCTCATCGTCGTCTGTCTGGCGATGCTCATGAGCGCCCTCGACTCGTCCATCGTCAACGTGGCACTCCCCTCAATTCAGAAGGATCTCCACTTCACCCAGTCGAGCCTCACCTGGGTCGTCGACGCGTATCTGATCGCCTTTGGCAGCTTCTTGCTACTCGCGGGACGCCTCGGTGACCTCATCGGTCGAAAGAAAGTCTTCCTAAGCGGCGTCGCGATCTTCACGACGTCGTCATTGGTGTGCGCCCTCGCGCAGTCCCAGTCGATGTTGATCATCGCCCGTTTCTTCCAAGGTCTTGGTGGTGCGGTCTCGAGTTCGGTCATCGTGGCGATCATCATCACGGAGTTCACCGGCGCGCGCGAACGCGCGAAGGCGATGAGCTCGTTCATGTTCGTCACCGTCAGCGGCGGCTCCATTGGCCTACTCGTTGGTGGATTCCTCACCCAGAGCGTCAACTGGCACTGGATCTTCGTAATCAACATTCCGATCGGCATTGTCACCTTGATCCTCGGTTCGATCCTCATCGAGGAGAACGTGGGACTGGGCGTGCGCGACGGCGTTGACGTCACCGGATCACTGTTGATGACCTCATCCTTGGTACTGGGCATCTTCGCCATCGTCAAGGCTTCGACCTACGGCTGGCTGTCCGCGCGCACGCTGGGTTTCTTCGGCGTGGCCGTGGTGTTGATGGGCGCGTTCGCCATCGTCGAGTCGCGCGTCAAGCGACCTATCGTGCCCCTTCGAATCCTGCAGTTGCGAAGCCTCAGCGCGTCGAGTCTCGTTCGAGGTCTGACCTTCTCCGCCATGTTCTCGGTCTTCTTCTTCGGGGCCATCTACTTAGAAAAGGTCCTTCACTACAGTCCCCTCACTACGGGCATCGCGTTCTTGCCGATGTCCGTCGCGATGGCGATCATGTCGCTCGGCGTGACCAGTCGACTCTTGATGCGCTTTGGTCCGATGCGCCTACTGATTCCCGGTATGAGTTCGGTGATCGTCGCACTGGTGCTGCTCTCGCACACCGGCGTGCACACCAACTACGCCGTGTCAATTCTTCCGGCCTTTTTGCTGCTCGGACTCGGCATGAGCCTCTCGGCGGTGCCGCTGCTCACCATCGCCATGGCCGACGTGCCCCACTCCGACGCCGGACTCGCCTCCGGGTTCGTGAACGTCTCGATGTGGCTCGCCTCCTCGGCGGCGCTCGCCGTCTTTGGCACGCTCGCTGCGAGTCGGACCCACGCGGTCGCGGCCCAGGGCGCCGGCGTGAATGCGTCGCTGGTCGCGGGCTATCACGTCACGTTCCTCATCGGGGCCGCTTTGGCGACCGTTGGTCTGCTCTTGACCGTGTTGATCCTTCGGGCCCCCGCCAAGGAAGTCGTCGACGCTCGTAACAGCGGATCGTTCACCGACGAGGACGAGCGCGAGTTGCTGATCGCCACGGCAGAGTTCTAAACAGTCCCCCCGCAGTAACGAAACGCCGTCGCCCTCGGGCGGCGGCGTTTCGCATTACGTCCCCGCCTCGACCATATGGAAGGTGAACATCCTGCTCGCCTCAATCCGTGCGCCGAGGGCGTCGGTGTCGTTGAGCCAGGTCTCGAAGGCGGCGCCCGATGTGGGTAGGTAGTGATCGAGCATCGCCTGGCGCAGTTCGTCGCCGACCCGGTCGTGTATGTCGAAGAGTTCGGCGGTCCCATGGACCACTACGGAAAGTTCCTCTCCGGGCAGGTGCATCGCACTGACGGGCGAGCGCACCGCGAGGTGACGCATCTTCACCGACTCGCGGCCCGCGCTGAAGTAGAACGAGCCGTGAAGAAAGTACCCATCGACGGGACCGACGAGGGGACGCCCGTCGGCGGTCGTCGTCGCCACGGCGAGCAACCGCATTCCTTGGAGCCGCGCGCAAATCTCCTCCGCGTTGAGTCGACGCTCCGGCGTGATGATCTCGGCCATGTGAGGACCCGCGGCGTCATTACTTTCCTCGAGGAGGCGTTGCAGCGCGGCTCGTTCAGCTGGCGTTTCGAGCATTAGGTCTTGTTCCTCGCGGCCGCGACCTTGCTCACGCAACGAACACGCAAAACGGGTGCCCATCAGGGTCGGCGAACACGTACAGGGGCTCGTTTACGTCGTCCGAACGATCAAAGCGCACCGCTCCGCCGAGCAACACGATTCGCGAGCGCACGTCGTTGAGTTCCTCGACGCTGCCCACCGTCAGATCCAGGTGCAGTTGTTGAGGAATGACCGACGTCGGCCATGACGATCGAGGAAGGTCCTCGACGTATTGGATTGCCAAACGCGCTTCACCGGTTGATGTCTCCAGGTTCAGCCAGTCGCGCCCCGCGGGATCATCGTCACCACGCGCGGGACGTTCGTGGCCCCTCCGGTAGACCAGGCCGAGCAGCGACCTCCAAAACTCTGCGCTGACGCGGGGGCACGTCGAATCCACGACGACTTGGCGTAACTGGGGAATGGGAGGACCATCCACGCCGCGAACACTATCTCACTACGCCCGCGTCGAGGCCGCCGAGTGACGTCGCCGCTGCCGCTACTGCTGGAGCGCAGCGCTGACGACTTTGCTGATCTGGTCGATTTCGAGCAAGAAGCCGTCGTGGCCGACTTCGGAGCTGATCACCTCAAGTGCGGTGGCATTCGGGATGAGCCGGACGAGTTCTTCTTGCAGTGCGAGGGGGTAGAGGCGATCTGAGTCGATGCCGATCACCGTGGTCTGGGCGGTTACCTTCGCGAGCGCTGCCGCGATACCGCCTCGCCCGCGACCAACGTCGTGGTGGTTCATCGCTTCACTGAGCACGACATAACTGTTGGGATCGAAACGGGCAGCGAGTTTCTCGCCGTGGTAGCCAAGATAGGACTCGATCGAGTAGCGGCCCCCGCGCAACGCGTCGCCGCCATCTTGGGTGCTGCGACCAAAGCGCCGATCGAACTCGCCCGACGAGCGATACGTGATCTGACCGAGCCCGCGCGCAATCGCAAGACCTTCAATCGGTCCGTCGCCCCGGTCGTAGTAGTCCCCGCCGTAGTAGTGCGCGTCCGCTTTGATGGCCCGGACCTGTAGTGCACTCAGTGCGATCTCGTCGGCGGTCGACGCGGCGCCCACGGCCAGCACGATGGCGCGCTGGACGCGAGTGGGATAGGTCACCGCCCACTCGAGCACGCGCATGCCGCCCATCGATCCGCCGACCACGGCGAACCACGTCTCGAGCCCCAACGCGTCGGCCAAGGCCGCTTCAACCCCGACTTGATCGCGCACCGTGATCGTCGGAAACCGTGAGCCGTACGGGCGACCGGACGCGTCGAGGGAGGAGGGTCCCGTCGTTCCCTGCGAGCCACCCAGCACGTTCGGACAGACGACGAAGTAGTCGTCCGTGTCGATCGCGAGCCCGGGCCCGACGAGTCCGTCCCACCAGCCCGGGGTCGGATGTCCCGGTCCGGCGGGACCCGCGACGTGCGAGTCGCCCGTCAACGCGTGCAGGACGAGCACGGCGTTCGAACCTTGGTCGTTGAGGGTCCCGAAGGTCTCAACGGCCACGGTCACCGTCTCGAGTGATCCACCACCTTCGAGGGCGACACCGTCGCCCTCGACACCGACCGAGACGAACTTACGTCCGCCCGGGTCGTCCCCAGGGCGCCAGTAACTCGCCCCTCGTTCGCTCATGCACCAACGGCGCGAAAGGCAGTCTCTAAGTCGGCGAGAATGTCTTCGATCGACTCGATGCCGACCGACAGGCGTACCAGATCGGGGCTGACCCCGGTCGAGATCTGCTCTTCTTCGCTCAACTGGGAGTGCGTCGTCGAGGCCGGGTGGATCGCCAGGCTCTTGGCGTCACCGACGTTCGCGAGGTGACTGAAGAGCTCCAGACCCTCGATGAACTTCTTGCCCGCTTCCGCGCCACCTTCGATGCCGAAGGCCAGGACCGCTCCGCCGCCCTTGGGCAGGTAGCGCTCTTGGAGGCCGTGCCACTTGGAGGATTCGAGGCCCGGATAGGCGACCCACTTGACGTCCTTGCGGGCTTCGAGCCACTTAGCGACGGTGGTGGCGTTGGCGACGTGTCGCTCCATGCGCAGGCTCAAGGTCTCGAGTCCCTGGAGGAAGAGGAAGGAGTTAAAGGGCGCGATCGCCGCGCCGATATCGCGCAGGTACTGCAGGCGCGCCTTTAAGACGTAGCGCGCCGGGAAGAGGAAGTCCGGCAACTGACCGAAGACAAGTCCGTGGTAGCTGGGGTCGGGCTCAGTGAAGCTCGGGAACCGTCCGGAGTTCTCGTAGTCGAACTTCCCACCGTCGACGATCACGCCGCCAATCGACGTCCCGTGGCCACCAATGAATTTCGTCGCGGAGTGCACCACGATGTCCGCCCCGTGCTCCAAGGGGCGACAGAGGTAGGGGGTGGCGAGCGTGTTGTCAACAACCAGCGGGATGAAGTGGTCGTGCGCCACCTTGGCGACGCCCTCGAAGTTCAGTACGTCACCCTTGGGGTTGCCGAGGGTCTCGGCGTAGAGCGCCTTGGTGTTGGGACGAATCGCCGCGGCCCAGGCGGCCAAATCGTCGGGGTCCTCCACGAAGGTGGTCTCGATGCCGAGTTTGGGCAGCGTGTAGTGAAAGAGGTTGTAGGTACCGCCGTAGAGCGAAGCGGACGAGACGATGTGGCCACCGTTTTCCGCCAGGTTGAGCAGCGCGATCGTCTCGGCCGATGATCCAGAGGAGAGCGCGAGCGCCGCAACGCCACCTTCTAAGGACGCGATGCGCTCTTCGAAGGCCGCTTGGGTCGGGTTCATGATGCGGGTGTAGATGTTGCCGAGTTCCGCTAAGCCAAAGAGTGCGGCGGCGTGGTCGGTGTCGCGAAAGACGTAACTCGTCGTCTGGTAAATCGGGATCGCTCGCGCGCCCGTCGTTGGGTCCGCGGTGGTCCCGGCGTGAATCTGACGTGTCTCAAAGCCCCACTCGGTCATCTCTGTCTCCTGATCTTGTCGCGACGAAGTGCCGCGTCGATTCGTTCCTCGATCACGTTATCCCACAACACTTATGGGAATAGTAAACTTTTCTTCCGGGGCCCGCGGCTCTCACCACGATTTCTCCGCTCGCCACGGTACCGGATGTCGTAGCGATACGCTCATCCGGTGGATTCCTACGTTCCCTCGCCCACCCGTTACGAGGAGGCGACGTTTCGTCGCTGCGGACGAAGCGGACTGTTATTGCCGCCCATCTCCCTCGGTCTGTGGCACAACTTCGGCGACGAGCGACCACTCGACACCCAGCGCGCCATTTTGCGTCGGGCATTCGATTTGGGCGTGACGCACTTCGACCTCGCCAATAACTACGGGCCGCCCTACGGGAGTGCCGAGCGCAACTTCGGACGGATCTTGAAAGAGGACTTCGGCGCTCTCCGCGACGAGCTGATCATCTCGACCAAGGCCGGCTGGGACATGTGGCCCGGCCCCTACGGCGACCTCGGTTCACGTAAGTACCTGCTCGCCAGTCTCGACCAGAGTCTGTCGCGGATGGGTCTTGAGTACGTGGACATCTTCTATCACCACCACTTCGACGCGACCACGCCCTTAGAAGAGACAATGGGCGCCCTCGACCGCGCGGTGCGGTCCGGCAAAGCGCTCTACGTCGGGATCTCGTCGTACTCCGACGAACGCACAAAGGAAGCCATCGCGATCTTGAAGGCCCTCGGGACACCACTGCTCATCCACCAGCCGTCCTATTCGATGCTGAATCGATGGATCGAAGAGCGCCTCCTCGACGTGCTCGACGAGGCGGGGGTCGGGTGCATCGCCTTCTCGCCGCTGGCCCAGGGACTCTTGACCGGCAAGTATCTCAACGGCGTGCCGGAAGGATCGCGCGCCGCCCAGCACACCTCGCTCTCCACGGACATGCTGAGCGACGCCAACCTCGCCCACGTGCGCACACTGAGCGAGGTCGCCAAGAGCCGTGGTCAATCGCTCTCCCAGATGGCGCTCGCCTGGGCGCTGCGAGATCGACGGGTCACTTCGGTCCTGATCGGCGCGAGCAGCGTCGCGCAACTCGAGGAGAACCTCGCCGCGTTGGAGAACCCGACCTTCAGTGACGACGAACTCGCGCTGATCGACCGCGACGCCGTCGAAGGTGACCTCGATCTCTGGCGAGGGGCCGCGACGAGTTAGTTACTCGCCGTGTCCTTCGCGCACGACCAGCACGGGACAGTGTGAGTGGTGCACGCACTGGGTCGAGACCGAGCCCATGAGGAGTCCGCGAAACCCGCCCACGCCTCGCGATCCAACGACGAGCAGCTCAGCGCCCTCACTGGCATCGATGAGGACCTCGGAGGGATTGCCCGGCACGGCGAGCCACTCCACGTCGAGACCCTCGGTAGAGGGGGCGCCCGCGACGACGCCCTCGAGGAACTCCTTCGCTTCGGCCTCGACCCGCTCGTAGTAGTCCTTGCCGGTGGAGCCGGTGATGGGATTACCAATGACGGCGTAGGCGTACGTCACCCGCAGCGCGGCCTTACGGAGTTGGGCCTCTTCGATGGCGTACTCCAGGGCGTTCGCGGCGGCGGCGGAGCCGTCGACCCCGACGATGATTAGTGGCGTGGTGTCGCTCATGTCTCTCCTTGATGGGCGTTACGTCCCCGAGTGTTCCCCGCGCGCACTAGTGCGACTCGGCGGCCGGCGCGCCGAACTCTTCGGTGACCAGCGTGGGCGAGTTTCGCGTCAGGGTCTCCCCGCGGAAGAAGGCCGGTCGCGCGATGTTCATCGCGAACATCAAGACAAACCCGAGCGCCAACCCACCGACGTCCAGGATGAAGGTTCCCCCGACGCTGCGGCCGAGCACGTGGAGGTGGGTAGTGCTGTTCTCAGGGTTCCAGTAGTACCAGAAGGACCAGCACATCACCGCCCACAAGATCGTCCCGCCAATGAAGGGCAGCAGACCTTGGACGAAGAAGTTCTTCACGCTCGAGGTCAGGTTCCGGCGGTAGTACCAGACGCAGGAGAATCCCGTCAGGCCGTAGTAGAAGGCGATCATCACGCCGAGGGCGTCAATGGAGTCGGCAATGACGTGTCCGGCCGAGAGCGAGTTCATCACCACGTAGAGGACGATCGAGATGAACCCGAACGCCACGGTCGCAATCGTCGGGGTGAGGAAACGCTTGTGCATGTAGGCGAACACGTTGGGCATCGCCTTATGCACCGACATCGAGAGCACCGTGCGCGCCGTCGGAAGGATCGTGGTCTGGGTGGAGGCGGCCGCCGAGGAGAGCACCATCAGTAACAAGAGATGCGAGAGCACCGACGCGAAGGCCGAGTGACCGAAGATCGCCGGACCGAGGATCGAGAGGACGTCGTTGGCGTGATTCGGGTTCCCGAGGCCCACGCCCTTGGTGCCGATACCGGCGAAGGACTGCACCGAGAGGATGACCAGCGCGTAGGTGGCGAGCAGGACGAAGGTCGAGATGACACCGGCCTTACCGGGAATGGTCTCGGCGTCTTTGGACTCCTCGTTGAGATTGAGCGCGGTGTCCCAACCCCAGTAGAGGAAGAGCATGTCGGCCAGACCGATGACGAAGTTATTGAAGTGGTGCACTTTAAAGGGGTCGAACCACGCGAGGGCCGGCACCAGGTGACCGACGGGGGCACTCCCGTCGCCGACGCGAACGAGCGCCCAGACCGAAAGCACCGTGAGCATCGTTAGCTCGATGCCCAACAGCGCCTTTTGGAAGTTGGCCGAGACCTCGATGCCCACGTAACAGATCCAGGTCATCGCCACGATCCACGCGATGCCCACGAGCAGCACCCAGGTACTGGAGGCGTCGTCGCCGATGCCGTTGGCGTTAAAGAGGTCAAAGACGTACTGCCCAGCGATCTGGGCGAGGCTGGCCATGACGATGATGTCCGCCGCGAGTACGCCCCAGCCGCCCATCCATCCGACGCGCGGGCCGAAGGCCCGAGTCCCCCAGGTGAAACTCGCCCCGCAGTCGGGGTCGGCCTTGTTCATCTGTTGGAAGGCGAGCGAAACGAAGAACATCGGGACGAAGGCGAGGATGGTGACGATGGGCGCCTGCACACCAATGGCGACCACCACGAAACCGAGCGTTGAGGCGAGGCTGTAGGCCGGCGCCGTGGAGGCGATGCCGATCACGGTGGAGGAGATAAGACCGAGGGCACCGGACTTCAGACCCTTCGACGGAGCCCGCTCGGCCGGTTCTACGGTGACTGTCACTATCGCCCCTTTGGTCGTCGCCTCGTTACCGCTTACCTCATAATTCGTCGATGCTATAGCAGTGTCGTGACGGCCGCACGAGCGTTTCTCAGCTCGAAGTGGCGCGCGCCGTCGCCCTCGGGTACGGTCGCCGCAGGAGATGGGGGCCAGATGAAACGAACCGAGATCGAGACGTCACTCAACGAAAGTCGCAACTGGATGCTCGCGACCATTGGTCGCCTGAGCGAGGAGCAGCTCCGCGCACCGTTGACCAAGAGTGAGAGCGATCCAGAGAGTTACTGGAGTGTGCTCGATCACTTCTCGCACCTCGCCCTCGTCGAGGGCGACTTCACCTCGATGATTCGCCGCCAATTGGCCGGTAGCGCGAACCCGGTGGGACTGCTCAGCGACGAGCGCGGGGTAACCCGCACTCGAGACGAGATCATGGCCATCGTCAACGCCCACGCCGACGAATTCCAGCGCGCGCACCGCGACGACACGCTCTCAGAAGTCGTCGCTCTCACGGGAGCCGCCCGTGCGGTGACGCTCGGGCTGCTCGCCGAGCTCTCCGATGAGCAGTTGGGTGTGACCCTCGAGGGCGCCCCGTGGGGCGACGGCACCATTGGCAGCGTCCTCGCGGCGAACGCCGGGCACGCGACAATGCACTGGCGATGGGTTACCGAGGCCGGGTTCGTCGAGCCCGGCCTCTCAGTTTGAACCCCCCGGGAGCACCTCGGCCATACGACGCAGGGCCAGGCGAGTGCGCTCGCCCCACCAGAAGAGGTCCTTTCCGTCGACCAGCGTCATCGGGGCGACCCGCTCCAACTCCCCGCGTTGGCGCTCAGTGAAGGGGTAGGGCTCACTCGGCGCGAGCACCAGGTCGGGACGGCGTTCGCGCGCGAGTTCGAGATCGACCTCGGGGTAGGGACCGTCCGCGGAGAACACATTCTCTACTCCGAAGTGCGCCAAGAACGATGAGCCGTAGGTCGGCGCGCCCAACGCCATCCACGGTCGACGCCAGATGGGGATGAACGCGCAACACCATCGTGTCGCCGTCACGCCGACCTCGAGGGGACGCCACGGCACCTCGACGCGAGCGGCCAGTTCGGCCATCATCGGGTCCACGTCGGTGAGGTCGCGCACGCGAAGGACGTGGAGTGGTACTCCTCGTTCGAGCAGTGACTCGTAGTCTTCGCGTCGATTCTCTTCTGCGTCGACGACCACCAGGTCGGGTGCCAGGGCGACAATCCGCTCGACGTCGGGGTTCTTCGTGCCGCCGACCGTCTCAAGGTCGTCTCGCTCACAAAAGCGCGTGCAGGCCACCGGCGTGCGACCCCAGTTCGAGAGCGTCTCGGTCACCGAGGGCACGAGACTGACGATTCTCACGCGAACATCCTGCCGCGTGGCGTCACGTCACGCGCTGAGGGTCGCGGGACTAGAGGTTCTGGCTGAACTCCTCGAGCACCGCGATGCGGTCTTCCTTCGGGGGCATCTTGAAGTAGGGATTTCCCTTAGCCATGTAGTAGAACATCGGGATTAAACCGAGGGCCATCGCCCCAAGGCCGACCCAGAGCGTCTCCGCATTGAGCCCGGGGATGACCTTGATGAACAGGTACGCCATGAAGAGCGCGCCGATCATCGGCCACAGTCCCATGAAGATGAAATTCGTCGGTGAGAGCAAGATCTGCTTGCGGTAGAGCACCACGACCGCCAGTCCCGCGAGGCAGTAGTAGATGCAGATCTGCAGACCGATGGCGTTGATGCCGTCGGTGAGGATGTTGTCGACCGAGCCAATGGACTGGGAACCGACGAAGAGCAGTAGCGAGATCACGGTCACAACGCCGGTCGCGACGAGGGGCGTCTTACGCACGCGGTGCACGGTGCCGAGCGCCTTGGGCAGGGTGTTGTCACGACCCATGGCGAACATGGTGCGGGTCACCTGGATGAGCGTCGTCTCGAGCGTCGCGATGGTCGAGAGGATGACGGCGATCACGATGAGTTTGCCACCGGTCCCGTGCCATACCTGTTGACCGAGCACGCTCAAGACGTCGCCGGCGTTGTGATTGATCTGACTTGAGGTGAGGACCATGTTCGTGGCGACCGTGAAGACCTCAAAGAGGAAGAAGACCACGATGATCCCGATGATCGCCCCGAGGCCCGGCGTCTTCTTTGCGCCCTTGGTCTCCTCGTTCAGGTTGGCGGTGACATCCCAACCCCAGTAGTAAAAGGCCGCGACGAGCGCACCCGCCGCAAATCCCGCCTGCCCGTGGAAGACGCTCGGGGAGAACCAGTGCCACGAGAAGTTGTGCACGTGGTGACCGTGAAAGATCGCCAGCGCCGCGAAGAGAACGAGCAGCAACAACTCAATACAGGACATCACGATCTGCACGACGACGGTCACCGTGACGCCCGCGGCGACGGCGGTGACCATCAAGAGGAAGAACACCGCCCCCACCAACGTCACCTCCGCGGTGTTGTTAGACGCCGTCGTGGAGAAGAGACTGAGGATCGTCGAGCCCACGGGCACGGTGGCGGTGACCATGAAGATGAGCGCCGAGACAATCAGCGCCCAACCGGACATGAACCCGAGCACCGGGTGCAAGGCGCGACGGACCCAGGAGTAACTCGCGCCGGCGTTCGCTTCAATTCGCCCGAGGTAACTGAAGGCGAAGACGATGCCGAACATCGCGATGCCGCAGTAGAGCAGTGCCGCCGCGCCGCCGAGCAGGACGGCCCCGAAGAGCACCGCGGTCGAAGCGGCGATGGAGTAACCCGGCGCCACGCCGGCGACGCCCATGATCACCGAGTCAAAGAGCCCCAGCACTCCGGCGCGCAGACTCGCATTGGACGTATCTACTTCGGGCGAATCCACAGTGTCGGTCATAGCTCCCCTTTTTGCCCATCACCTCAAGCAAGAATGAGCCAAGGTAACACGGCCTTCGTGTCGTGCAGGTAAAACTTCTCAGAACCTTCGCCGCGGGCTCGCCCGGTAACGTGGAGCGGGTGAAGCGCAACTCGCGACCCCTTGTGCGGGCCAACCAGGCGTTGCCCTCATCGCCCCCGCCAGCGCTCGTGCGCGCGTAAGGACGAAGACCCCCATGGCGCTCCTCCAGCGATTCGACGACGAAAACGCGCCGCCGATGACGCCCAAAGAGATCAAAGCGCGCTGGGTCAACTTCCACCGCCAGATCCGTCTGATGTCGGGCACCCGCCTACAGCGAACCGCCGGACGGATTTTGGGCGAGGACACCTGGCGCTACGCGACCGCGCGGTTCCTCTTTCGACCGGTGCTCCAAATGGTGCGACGCCTGAAGAGAAAGGCCGCACCCGAAAAGACCGTGACGAAGGTCGCCGCCTCCAAGACCGCGCCGATCTTTCCGGTCAACTATCGACCTCGTAGGTTCGACGTCGCCGCGGCGCTCGCCGACCTTACCTTTGACCCCGAGGACGTCGCCATCGTCGAAGTCGACCTCGCCACGTCGCCCGCGACGCTGATCGCGACGCTGAACGACACGCTCAATGACACCGTGGCCGAGTGGCTGTTACTCGTCGACGCCGCCCTCGGCGATGATGAACGTCGCTACGCCGCGGCGATACTGCTCGCCCACGCCACGCCGGGCGACGACGTCGTCTTCGCCGACGAGACCGGGACGAACGAATTCGCGCCGATCCTTAAGACGCCGGCCATCGCGCCGCACACGCTCCTCAGCTACAACAGTGTCGGCCGTCCCGCTCTTCTTCGTGTCGAGACCCTCTTTCGTCTCGGGGGCTTCTCCCCGACGGCGGGCTGGGCCTTCGAGCACGACGCCTACCTGCGACTCAGTGAAGCGAAGGCCACCTTCTCGCACGTGGCGAAGGTCCTCCCTGGTGGTCGTCCGGCGAGTTTCTTCGACGCGACGTTCATCAACGAGGACACGCTTCGCGTCGTCGGCGCGGCGCTCGAGCGCCGCGGCTGGCAAGGCAACGTCACCGCCGGTGACCTACCGGGACTCGCGCGCTGGTCCCTCGCGGCGCCCGATCCGGCGCCCTCGATCGACATCATCATCCCGACGCGGGACCGCATCGACCTCGTTCGACAGTGTCTGGCCGCGATTGAAGAGAAAACGACGTACCCCAACTACAACGTCATCATCTTGGATAACGACTCGGTGAAGAAAGAGTCGCTGGACTTCTTCGCCCAGACCACCTATCAGGTGGTGCCCTGTCCGGGGCCGTTCAATTACGCCAAGATCGTCAACCGCGGGGTGAACCACTCGAGTGCGGCGTACGTGGTGACCTTGAACAACGACACCGTGCTCGTCACGCCGGACTGGTTGGAGCGAATGGTGGCGCTCGCCTCGTTGCCCGACGTCGGTATCGTCGGCGCGTGTTTGAAGGACCCCGACGGCCGCTTCGAACACGAAGCCATCGTTATTGCGCCCTACCCCCAGCACCTGCGCACCGATTCGAACTACCCCCACGTCGACCACTACTCCACGGCGGTGCGCGACGTCGCGGCCGTGACCGGGGCGGTCCAGATGGTGGAGCGCGAGTTCTGGGAGTTCCTTGGCGGGATGGACGAACAACTCGAGGTGGTGATGAACGACGTGGACATCTGCCTTCGCTCGCAGATGGAGGACCGCTACGTGGTCTACACCCCCGAGGTGGAGCTACTGCACCACGTGGGGTCCTCGCGCGGGAAGCTCGACCCCATCGACGATCGCAACCGCTTCATGCGACGCTGGGACATCTTTGGCACCTTTCGCGACCCCTACTTCCCCGAGTCACTCCTGCTGCTCGGCGAGAAGATGTACTTCTACAACACCCCCTCCTGAGTCCCAGACGGGGAAGGCGCCCCTTGTAGCCTGAGGAGGTGAATTCGACCAGCGCACGTGTCTACGCGCTGTACCGACGATTCCCCGCCTGGGTCCCCCCGATCGCCCTGATCATTTTGATCGTGTTGATGGGCAACGCGATGTACGTGCTGCGCCTCGCGAACGACAACCCGATCTCCTGGACGGCGGGGGTCTCACACCATCTTTGTCGCGTGACCTGTGGCCGCCCTGCGATCGACCCGAACGTCGGCTTCATCACACAAAGCCTCGGCCATCAGGCCGCCGAAGACCTCCTCCACGGTCACTTTCCGTGGTGGAACTACTTCCAGGGTCTCGGCCAGCCTCTGGCGGGCGAGATGCAGTCCGCCGCACTGTTTCCCCTGACGTTGCTCTTCGCCCTCTCCTCGGGCCTCATGTGGTTCCACATCACCCTGGAGGTGATTGCCGGAATCTCGACCTACTTCTTGGCCCGTCGACTCTCGGTGCCGGTGGTCTTCGCGACCGTCGCGGGGATGCTCTTCGCACTGAATGGGACCTACGCCTGGCTCGGCAACGCGGTCCTCAACCCGGTGGCGTTCTTGCCGATGTTGCTACTCGGCATCGAAATGATCTTCGACAGCGGGTCGAGCTCGACCAATCGCGGGTGGTACTTGGCCGCGATCGCGCTGGCGCTGTCGGTCTATGCGGGGTTCCCCGAAGTCGCCTACACCGACGGGCTGTTCTGCGTGGGCTGGGTGATCGTGCGGTTCTTCGCCCTACCGCGTGCGCACCGAAGCCGAGTACTGCGTCGTCTCGGCCTCGGCGGGGTCATGGGCGTGATCCTCGCCCTCCCCGCCCTCGTGCCCTTCGACGATTTTCTAAAGGTTGCCTTTATCGGCAGTCACACCTCCGCGATCGACGGAATGATCCGCTTACCCAGTGAGTCGATCTCGGGGATTTTCGACCCGTACGTGTTCGGGACGATCTTCTCATCGCAGAACGTCGACTCGTTCTGGGGCGAGATCGGTGGCTACTTCGGCGCCGGCATCTGCGTCGTGGCCCTCGTCGGGCTAGCCGGCCCGAAGATGCGGAGTTTGCGGATCTTCTTAGGCGCCTGGATCCTCGCCGGACTGGCCGGTGCCTTCGACTTCCTGCACGCGCGCGTCATCTGGAACCTGATCCCCCTCGTCAACACGTCGTCGTTCCCGCGCTACGTGATGCCGTCGTGTGAGATGGCGCTAGTGATCCTGGCGGCGTTTGGCGTCGCGGACATCGCTGCGAGTCCGCGGGCGAAGCGTCTCTTCACCACCGCCGGCGTTCTCATGGTGGTGGTACTGCTGCTCTGTGTCAGGGAGGCCGAGTCCTACAACAGGGGCGTCGTCATCACCGGCAAGGCCCGCGTGATCTTCATCGGACTCGACTTGTTGCCGTGGATCGCGCTGGTGTTGTTGCTGGTGCTCGGTCGCTTCACCAAATACAAATGGGCCCCGATTTTGATTTCGGCGGTAATCGTCGGCGAGGCGATGCTGTACTTCTTCGTGCCCACCGCCGAGTCGCCCAAGGCGATCACCATTGACTACGCGCCGATCCACTTCTTACAAAAACACCTCCATCAAGAGCGGTTCCTCGACTTCGCGGTCCTCTATCCCAACTGGGGCACCGAGTTCGGCATCAACTCGCTCTCGGCGATCGATCTACCCTTCCCGCGCAGGTATAAGAACTTCATCGAGGACCAGCTCTACCCGGGGCTCTATCCCGGCAACCAGTTCGTCGTCAAGGGCGGCATGACCGGCATCGATGAACTCGAAGTCAAACTCATCCACCACTTCACGGCCTACGAGGACGCGTCGGTCAAGTACCTGCTGGTGCCGAGCTCGATCATCATCAACCCCGAACTCACCAAACTCGGCGTCACCGAGGTGTACCACGACACGCTGGCGACGATTTACCAGATGCCCTACACCCGCCCCTTCTTCTCGACCTCCTCCTCGTCGTGCAGCGTGCAGAGCGCCGGCGACGACGTGGCGACCGTGACCTGCGCGAAGGCGGGTGAGCACCTCGTGCGCACCGAACTCTCGATGAAGGGCTGGACCGCGACGGTCAACGGCCAGGCCGCCACGATCAGAACGGTCGACGGCGTGTACCAGCAAGTCGCCCTCCCCGAGGGCACGTCGACGGTCGTCTACCGCTTCTACCCACCGCACGAGCGCTACGCGTTGCTGGTGGCGTTCCTCGGCAGTCTGTTCTTGATCGGCTCGATCGTGAATGAGCGAGTGCCCTTCGTGACGATTCGTCGTCGCCGACGCTCGCGTGGCTCAACGGCCGCGAGCGATTGAACCATTTGGCTCGATGATCGCCGCCGCCGTGCCGAAGTCCTCTCGCGAGAGCGAGTTGACGAAGTGCGCCGCGGCGTCACTCGGGTCGACGAAGGCCTGTCCCACTCCTCGTAGGACGACCGACGTGAAGTGCGCCGACGCGACGGCCCCGTTCGCCTCCAGGGTCACGTGGAGGATACAGGAGAGCCCGAGGACGCCGTCGTGTGCGAAGTCGTCGTAGTTCGTGAAATCACCCAAGCTGTAGTCGATGAGCCGGCCGCGGTAGAACTCGAGACCACGCAGCACGTGGGGGCCACTCGCGATCACCAGGTCCGCACCCTCATCGATCGCCGCGTGGGCGAAGGCGAAGGGATTGCCACGGTCTTCCCCCACGTAGTGCTCTTCTCGTTTGGTCACCTGGTCCGCGCTCGCCCCCTCGGCGCCGGCGTGCATGTAGACCACGACGACGTTCGCCTCACGCTTCGCTCGAATGATGAGCTGTCGCGCCGCCGCGAAGTTCAAGAGATCGTTCGTGTTCGCGTACGGTGCGAAGTCCACGAACGCCACGCGAAGGGATCCGTCACGCACCACACCGATCTCCCCCGGCAGGCCCGCTTGGGCGATGCCCGCGGCGCGAAGTGCGGCCGTCGTCGAGAGCGCGCCCGCTTCGCCGAAGTCGAAGCTGTGATTGTTCGCCGCGTTCAAGACCGTAAAGCCCGCCGCTCGGTAGTCGCGAGCGAACGACGGGGGAACCTTCAAAGCAAGGCAGTTGGTCGCGTGCGCGTGGCACTTGGACGTCGTCGCCGTGGTCATGGTGCCCTCTAAGTTGCCAAAGACAATCGGGGCGGCGAGCGCGTGCTCGATGGGTCGAAAGTACGCGCCTGGATCACTCGGTAACGTCGGCGTGTTTCCGAGTTCCGTGTCACCCACGGCGGCGATCGTCACCGTCGGCGACGGCAACGCCGCGGGCTCGGTGGTGGATGTGGTCGTTGTGGAAGTCGAAATAGTGGTGGTCGTGGTGAAAGTGGTGGTCGACTGCGCACTGGCGCGACCGCCGCCGACGGCGACCCCTCCCGACACGAGCGCGAGCGCGAGCGCGATGATCAACGCGGTCGTTCGTTGGCCAGTTTCTTCCCTCTTCGACACTCGTCCAACGTACGCTCCCACGACCCGTTGAGCTGTCGAAGGGTTCGCGCACGTGGAGTACGTTGGCTAGAAAAAGGAGCCGCCATGACCGTGCCAACGACGGGTGTTCGATGAGCCAACTCGACGAGATCGACCTCACCAAGACGCTGTCCAAGGAAGAGTCGGACGCGCGCGTCATCAAAGCCCAACACCGCCTCACCCAACTGCGTCTGTTCACCGCGGGTCTCCTTGAACCCAATCAGGTAGGCCCGGGGCTCGTCGTGCTCTTCGAGGGTTTCGACGCCGCCGGAAAGGGCGGCGCCATTCGTCGCCTCACCGCGAGCATCGACCCTCGACACGTGCGCGTGAAGCCCGTCGGACCGCCGAGCGACGAAGAGCTGCGTCACCATTTTCTCTGGCGGTTCCAGTCAGTAATCCCCGGCGAGGGCGAGATGACGGTCTTTGACCGCTCCTGGTACGGGCGGCTGCTCGTCGAGCGTGTGGAGAAGTTGATCGACAAGGACACCGTGGAGCTCTCCGCGACCGAAATTGTCCAGTTCGAACGGATGCTCACCAACAACAACACGACCGTCGTGAAGTTCTGGCTCTTCATCTCCGAAGAGGAGCAGCTCAAGCGCTTTAACGAACGAGCGAATGACCCCTTGAAGCACTGGAAGCTCACACCGGACGACTGGCGCAATCGCGAGAAACGTGATGACTACATGAAGGCGCTGAATTTTGCGGTCCAATCCACCGACAAGAAGCACGCGCGATGGAACCTCATCCCGGCCGAGAGCAAGCACTACGCGCGCGTCGCCGTGCTCGAAACCCTCATCCAGCGCTGGACGCACGACCTCGAGCGCCGCGGACACGAAGTGCCCGCCGCACGCTCTGGCGACTTCCTCTCGTGACCCAGCGCTACGGCATCACCATCCCCTTCGAGGGTGTCTCGCTGCTCGAGCACATCGAGTGGTTCCACCGCTTCGCGGACCTCGGCTACAGCGACGTCTGGTCGGCCGAGGTCGACGGTGCCGACGGCTTCACTCCCCTCGTCGTGGCGGCGATCACCGAGCCGCGTCTCAATCTCGGTGTCGCCGTGACACCCACGTTCACCCGGGGACCGGGACTGCTCGCGATGTCCATCGCCTCGGTCGCCGAGGTCGCTGGTGGTCGCTTCACCATGGGGCTCGGTTCGTCCAGCCAACCCGTGGTCGAGCGCTGGAACGGCATTCCCTTCGAGAAGCCCTACGCCAAAACGCGCGACGTGCTGCGATTCGTCAAGCGCGCGCTCGACGGCGAGAAGATCGACGAGGTCTTTGAGACCTTCGAGGTGCACGGCTTCAAACTCTCTCGCCCGGTACTGGAGCGTCCGCCGATCCTGCTCGGCGCGCTGCGCCCGGGCATGTTGCGACTCGCCGGGCGCGAAGCCGACGGCGCAATCCTCAACTGGCTCGCCGCGACGGACGTCGAGAAGTGTCGTGCCGAGGTCGGTGACGGCAAGACCATCGCGGCGCGCCTCTTCGTCATCCCGACCGAGGACGCGGCGACGGCGCGCTTCATCGCGCGACGGATGATCTCGTCGTACTTGACGGTCCCGACCTACGCCGAATTCCACCGCTGGCTCGGTCGCGGCGACGCGCTCACGCCGATGTGGGACGCGTGGGCGGCGGGTGACCGCAAAGGGGCCAACGACGTGATCCCCGACTCGGTGGTCGACGAACTGGTCATCCACGGTTCCTACGACGCGTGCCGCGAACACGTCCAGCGCTACATCGACGCGGGTGTCGAGATCCCGACGATCGCCATCGTGCCCTTCGGGATCGACCTCAACGAGGCCGTCGAAGGGCTGGCCCCGCGTTAGGCCGTCGAGGCCTCGACGAACTCCAAGACGTCGGCGAACTTGGCCCGCGCGGCGGCCGCGCGCGTGGGGATGTGGTCGGTGGGGATCTCCGAGGGCTGGTAGTTCTTCAACGCGTGACGGGCCACGGTCTGCTTATGGACCTCGTCGGGACCGTCGTAGATGCGCGCCGCTCGCGCCGCGCGGTACATCGACTCCAGGGGCATGTCCGAGGAGTACCCGAGGGATCCGTAGGTCTGGATGGCGCGGTCGATGACGTTATAGAGCACGCTCGCGCCGTAGTACTTGATCATGGCGATCTCGTCACGCGACGCGGACGCCCCGACCTGGTCCATCTTCCACGCGGCGTGCAGCGTCATCAGGCGCGCGGCGTGCATCTCGGCCTTGGAGTCGGCGATCCAGTTCTGAACGGTCTGCTTCTCAGCCAGCAATGAACCGTGCGTGTAGCGACTGAGCGCCCGCTCGCACATCATGTCAAAGGCCCGCTGGGACTGCCCGAGCCAGCGCATGCAGTGGTGGATTCGGCCCGGGCCCAAACGCGTCTGGGCGAGGAGGAAGCCTAATCCTTCGGGACCTATCAAGTGGTCGGCCGGGACGTGCACGTCCTCGTAGAGGATCTCCGCGTGGTTGCCGAACTGGCCGTAGACGACGTCGGGGTGGTCCATGGCTCCGACGTCGCGCACGATGGTGACCCCGGGGGTGTCGACGGGCACCACGAACATCGAGGACCCCTGATAGGGGTGGACGTCCGGATTCGACACCGCCATCACGATCAAGATGTCGGCGACCGATCCGTTGGTCGTGTACCACTTGCGTCCGTTGATCACCCACTCGTCGCCGTCCTTGGTGGCGCGGGTCTTTAAGAGTCGCGGGTCGCTGCCGGCGGTGTCGGGCTCGGTCATCGAGAAGCCCGAGCGAATCGATCCGCTGAGCAGCGGGTCCAGCCAGCGCTCGCGGATGTCCTCTCGACCAGTCATCTCCATGCCTGCGGCCAGTAGTTCGGCGTTGCCACTGTCGGGCGCGTTGTTGCCAAAGACGACCGGTCCGTACATCGTCTGGCCGAGTATCTCGTGCATGAGCCCGAGCTGCACTTGACCGAAGCCCATACCGCCGAGTTCGGCCGGCAAGTGCGCGGCCCAGAGTCCCTTGGCCTTGACCTGGTCTTGGAGCGGCTTGATGAAGGCGAGGACCTGCTCGTGGGAGAGATCGAGGGTCTCGATGGGCATGATCTCTTCGCGTACGAAGCCCCGCATCCATACGAGCTGTTCTTCAAACGCCGGATCGGTTGAAAAATCCCAGGCCATGGGCCACCCTTCTGTCCCTTTCCACACTACGGCATCGCGATTTTCCTCTCGTGAGCCGCGCGTTCGCGCCACCTAGAATGTTCCGAGATCGGAGACCCGTGGCCAAGAAAAAGAAAACAAAGCCGCTGAAGATTGGCGTCGTCGACACGATGTTTGCGAGGTTCGACATGGGCGCGGCGGCGCGCGCCGAACTGGCGGACTGCCCCGGGTTCGGCAAGAAATTCGTCGTGCTGTCTCAGACGGTTCCCGGATTCAAGGACTTAGCGGTCGCCGCCAAGCGGATGATCGAAAAGGACGGCGCCTCGATCGTGGTGGTGCTCGGCATGCCCGGCAAGGAGCCCATCGACAAGCAGTGCGCCCACGAGGCCTCCCAGGGCATCATGCAGGCGCAACTGATGACCTCGACGCCGATCTTGGAGGTCTTCGTACACGAGGACGAGTCCGAGGACCCGATGGTGTTGGCATCGGTGTTCTTGAATCGTTCGCGCAGCCACGCTCGCAACGCCTACTGGATGCTCTTCGAACCCGAACAGCTCGCCAAGCGCGCGGGCCAGGGTGTGCGTCAAGGCTTTACCAACGCCGGTCCCTTAGAGGGCAGCTAGTTCGACCCCTTCGAGCGATTCACTAGGCTCGCCAGCGATACTTTGCAGTCACATTTGGAGGAACCCATGCCCGAAGCCGTCATCGTCGCCACCGCGCGCACACCCATTGGTCGCGCGTTCAAAGGTTCGCTCGTCGACATGCGCCCCGACGACCTCACCGCGCTTATCGTCACGACCCTGCTCGAAAAGGTGCCCGAGCTCGATCCCCACAGCGTCGAAGACCTGCTCGTCGGGTGCGGCCAACCGGCCGGTGAGTCGGGCTTTAACATCGCCCGCGTCGCCGCCGTGCTCGCGGGACTCGACGACGTGCCCGGCGTCACGGTCAACCGTTACTGCTCCTCCTCACTGCAGACCATCCGCATGGCCGCCCACGCGATCCGCGCTGGCGAAGGTGACATATTTATCGCCGCCGGTGTCGAAACGGTGTCGCGCTTCGGTAGCGGTGCCTCCGATCTCGGCTCGGCCACGAACCCGCGCTTCGCCGCGGCGATGGAGCGCACCCAGCAGCGTTCGGAAAAGGTCACTGATCCCTGGACCCCGCCGTCGGGTCTGCCCGACGTCTACATCGCCATGGGACAGACCGCCGAGAACGTCGCGGAGTTCGAGAAGGTCTCGCGTCTCGAGATGGACGAGTTCGCCGTTCGTTCGCAAGAGCTTGCCGTCATGCACCAGGAAAACGGATTTTTCGAGCGCGAGATCACCCCGGTGACCCTGCCCGACGGCACGGTCATGACCAAAGACGACGGCCCGCGTGCCGGGACCACCTTGGAGAAGCTCTCGTCACTCAAGCCGGTCTTTCGCGAAGGAGGCACCGTGACGGCCGGTAACGCGTGTCCCTTGAACGACGGCGCCGCGGGCGTGATCGTCATGAGCGCCACCAAGGCGAAAGAACTCGGCATCACGCCCCTGGCGCGCATTGTGTCGTCCGGCGTGAGCGGTCTCAATCCCGAGATCATGGGGCTCGGTCCCATCGAGGCGTCACGCCAGGCGTTGCGACGCGCGAACTTGACAATCGACGAGATCGACCTCGTCGAGATCAACGAGGCCTTCGCCGCGCAAGTGCTGCCGAGCGCGAAGCACTTGGGTGTCTCGATGGACAAGCTCAACATCCGCGGTGGGGCCATCGCCCTCGGACACCCTTTCGGCATGACCGGTGCGCGCATCATGACGACGCTGATCAACTCGCTCGAAGACTCCGGCAAGCGATTTGGTCTCGAGACGATGTGCGTCGGCGGGGGCCAGGGCATGGCCATGATCGTCGAACGCTTGTCCTAAACGGGCGACCACATCGCCGTGGGCTTCGTGAGACCGGACCTGCCGGGCCGCTCCGATAGGCACGCGATGCTTGCTCCAGAATGGACACGTGAGCGAACCAACGACATCGAGTGATCGCGAGTTCGAACACGCGTCGTTGCAAAGGGATATCGAGATCATCCGCTCCTACGGCGACGATCATCCCGACGATTGGACGGACGTCCTGTTCGAGAATGAACCGACCGTGCAACTGGTTGCGCTCTTCGCGGGCGACGATGTCGCCGCGCACGAGCGGGCTCTTCGAAGTCTCGTTGAGCACCGGGACAAACTTGTCGTGCGTCAAACCAAGTACTCCGGCACTCAACTCGAAGCCTTCAGCGCGGAGGTCACCGCACTCGCCCGCTCGAGCGGTCCCGGAACATTCAACTCATGGGGAGTCGGACGCGGGCGCCTCTTCATCGATGTGGCGGCGGATCAAGAACGGCTTGCCGCGATACTCCTCGCGAAATACGGCGACGCCGCGGAGTTGAAGGTGGGTGCATTTTCCTATCCAATGGCAGTGGACGCCTCGCTCATAGCCGAAACCGAGAAGAGCGACGTACGTCCGACGATTCCGCTGACCGCGACGCTCGAGGGTTCCTTTGCGGGCAGCGTCTCGGTCCCTTCTGGTGGCCGATGGCACGGTCCTCTGAAAATGACGAATCTCGGGACGGAAGAGGTGATTCTGAGGACGAACGGCGGTCTCACCGCGCGGATCATCAACCCGTCCACGGAGGAAGTCGTCGGAGGATTTGTTGGCGCTCAAGCGATTCCGTTGAGACGATTTACTATTGCGCCGCATCGCACCATGGAGATTCCCCTCGTCATTGAGACCGCATCATTCAAACGTCACCTCGGATACGTCGTGCCGCCCGGCGACTGGATGATTGACGCGATTGTTGACATCGAGGGGATGGGACCGCGTCGCATCCCACCGCTGCCTCTGGTCATCGAGCCTCGTTCACACTGAGGCAGTCTTTTGGTCGCCGCACTAGCGCGACGTGACAATCCCATTGCAATTCCCTTTCCGAAGATATTGGCATTACCTCGAGCGTTATCGTGACCTCGTGAAACTCCGCATCGCGCTCGTTGTCCTTCTCACCGTCGTCGTCGCGATCGGCGGCGTGCTCGTTATTCGAGAGGACGCCGCGAAGCCGCAGGGTTTCACGGCACTCATCGCGAGCGCGAAGGTCAGTTCTGCGCGGGTCAGTCCGACGTCGGTGTCATTCGACTCAACCACCAACGGCTGGGTTCTCGGAACCGAGTCGTGCGGTACGAAGAACTGCCTGGCCCTGGTCGAAACTTCCAATCGCGGCCGAACGTGGGCGACGAAATCGCTGCCCGCACCGCTGCTCGCCGACGCTGACCGGAACCTCGCTGGCACGGCGGCGGCCATCTATGGGGACGCCTCCCTCAATGTTCGCTTCGCCAACGAGAACGACGGCTGGATCTACGGCACGTTGCCGGGAAAAGTTCCGTCGGACGGAGTCGCGTTCGTACAGTACGGGCCGATTCTGTGGTCAACCCACGATGGGGGGCGTACCTGGCGGCGAGTTCACCTCGACTGGATGCCGAGGGACCCGTCGGTCTTCGATCTCGAAGCCGGCCACGGCATGGTCTATGCGGAAACGATGAACCGTTCCTACCTGGTCACCTTGTCGAGCTCACCGGTTGGCGAGGACCACTGGCGGGTCGTGCCCACGCAGAAGCTCTGGTTACCGGCGGGCGGGGCGCTGCCCGGCGGTTCGATCGTGCTGTCCGGCTCACATGGATGGCTCGTCGCGGGCAACGACCGTGGGGTGTCGGCCAGCCTTCGACTGACGTCATCTGGCAAGTGGGCGACGTGGACGCCGCCGTGTGAGAGCGTCGGCAACAGCTACGCGGTGCCCGCCGCATCCTCGCCGCTCGATCTCGTCGTCCTCTGTCAGATGGGCGGCTTCGCGTACTCCTTGTCCCCGAGTTCTCCCCCGGGCGCCACTCTGGGGTCCAACTGGCTCTATTTCTCCGCCAACGGCGGCCTCACCTTTCGTAGCGGTGCCGAGTTGGAGCCTCGTAACTTCTACTTCGACGGTGTGCTCGCTTCTCCCGCGCCGGGCGTTTTAGTGATGAGCCGTGGCCCCGGCGGCGTCGACAACTTGATGGCGAGTTTTAATAGTGGTCGCACCTGGAGCATCGTCTACCGTGGCGAGCCGACGTTTCTGAGTTTTACGAGTCCGACCCAAGGCGTTGCGCTGATTGAGCATCGAGTGGGCGACGATTCGATGATCATGACCTTCGATGGCGGACGGACGTGGCGCCTGGTCACTCTGTAGGGCGATTTCTACAACATTTCACTCTGCTGTCACCCTTGGATCACGACCGGAGGAGGTTCAACCTCACTCGCGCGTGCTGTTCGATTGCGTCGTACATCCCTCGTGCCTCTCGCTCGACGACGAAGCCTGAGTATTGACAGTCGCTTCGCTTGAGGATTGCACTTCAGCCGTTCGCTCCCCCGGCGGCTTCTATAAGTGCCTGGTTGATCAACGATCGCCAAAGCGATGACTGCTCGAAATGAATCGCGCGCCAACCGTGGTTCCGCGCCGCGACGACGTTCTTGAGCGTGTCATCAACGAATACCACCGAAGGATCAACCCACCGCTCCCTGAGTTGAGCATCTGCGGCCGTGTAAAACTCTTGTTCGTCCTTCACGTAGCCGAGGGCCGCGGAGTACAAAACGTCCTCCACGGGTAATACTTCGAGGAGACGACGCCGTAGGTACGCCGCTCGCCGGTGCTCTTGATTCGTCACCACGACGAGCCGAACTCCGAGATCGCTCCACTCCCTCGCCGCGGCCACCACTTCGAGGTCAGGAGTGAAGTCGGCCTCGAACCACGCATCGAGCGCTTCGTCAACGCTCATCGTCCAGCCAAGGCGATTGATGGCATCTCCCATCGTCGGCTCGATGGCCACGTTCCCGCGGATGACCTCCGGCCACGCCCGTGCGAAGAACTCTGTTACAAGTTGCTCCGCATCGACGTCGAAACGTTCGCCAAACGTGCTCTTCCAGTCTCGCTGTTCACCTTGGCTCGTTGTGAGCACCACGCCGTCAACGTCGAGAGCCAGAACGACGCCGTCGAGAGGAGACCGAATGAGTTCGTTCACGAGCGCGACATCAACCTCGCTAATGGCCCAAATGCCATTTGCCGCAGCTGCCACATCGGTAGACGCTCATCGATGAACCACCGTGCTTGGTCGGTGACTGCGCGGCCACTTCGGCCTCGTGACGCGTGGCGTAGGCCTTTTTTGCCTGACCGGTTGCGGTTGTGTGGGCACTGGGACCTCGGCGAAGCGACGTCCCCTTGCTGCGATTTCGGTCCCCGTAGCGGCCCGACCAGTAAAAGACGAAGACCACCACCGCCGCCGCCGCGACCAACACGACGACGTCAGTCACGCGGCCACACCCGTTCCGTTTCTAGATCGATGTGTACTTAGGCACCCGTGCCCGTGAGCCGTGCGTCGGGGTCGTCGGTGAAGGACTTCGCCTCATCGTCGCTGACGTTACGAGCTTCTTCGGGCAACATCACCGGGATCGAGTCGCGCACTTCGTAGGCGACTTTTCGACGGGGGTTGAAGAGCACGTCCTTCGAGGGCACGTAGAGCAGCGCCTCGTGGTCAATCGGGTCCTCAAGCAGGTCGAGCAAAAAGGCGTCGAGGGGCATCAGGCGGTCTCCTTAATCAGCGCGACGACTTCCTTCACGCGTTGTTGCACGGCATCTTCGTTGGCGGCCTCGACGTTGAGGCGCAGCAGGGGCTCGGTGTTCGAGGGTCGAAGGTTGAACCACCAGTCGCCATAGTCCGCGGTCAGACCATCGAGGAGGTCGATTGCGACACCTTCTGCCTCGAGGCGCGCCCGCACGAGTTCGACGGTCGCGGCGGGGTCCTTAACTTCGGTGTTGATCTCCCCCGAGTCGGCGTAACGCTGGAAGGGACGGGCGAGTTGCGATAACGGCACCGACGCGCGGCTCATGAGCTCTAACACGACGAAGGCGGTGATGATGCCCGAGTCCGCACGGTAGTTGTCGCGGTAGTAGTAGTGGCCGGAGTGTTCGCCACCGAACACCGCGCCGGTCTCGGCCATGACGCCCTTGATGTAACTGTGCCCAACGCGAGTGCGCACGGCGACGCCGCCCTCTTCTTTGATGGTTTCGGGCACGGCCTTGGAGCAGATGAGGTTGTAGAGGATCGTCGCACCGGGAAAGCGCTTGAGCATGACCGAGGCGACCATGGCCGTCGTCGTGGAACCGCTAATCGGCTGGGCCTTCTCGTCGACCAGAAAGACGCGATCGGCGTCACCGTCAAAAGCCAGGCCGACGTCAGCGCCCGTCTCGAGGACCCGGCGTTGGAGGTCCTTCAAGTTCGCCGGATTTAAGGGATCGGCCGGGTGGTTGGGGAAGTTGCCGTCGAGCTCGGGAAAGAGGATCTCGACGTCGAAAGGTAGTCCGGCAAAGACGAGTGGTACGACGAACCCACCCATGCCGTTGGCGGTGTCGGCCACGATGCGTAGAGGTCGAAAATCCTCGACGTCGGCGAAGGAGTGAACGTGGGCAACCCATTCGTTGGTGAGGTCCAAGGTCTTGTACTCCGCGAGCGCGCCGGTCGCCGGCGTCGCGTAGAACTCGTTGGTGAGAACCTCGATCTCTTTGAGCCCCGACTCCACGCCCACTGGTTTCGCCCCGGCGAGACAGAGTTTGATGCCGTTGTACTTAGCCGGATTGTGCGACGCGGTGAACATGACGCCGGGCAAGTTGAGATAGCCCGAAGCGAAATAGAGAAAGTCAGTCGAGCCGAGACCGAGGTCCACGACCGCGACGCCGACCGAACGCGCGCCGCGCGCGAAGGCCTCAGAGAGGGTGACGCCCGAGGCGCGCATGTCGCGCGCCATGACGATCTCGGGTCCGTCGACGAAGGTCGCGAAGGCCGAACCGACCGCTTCGGCGAGTCGCTCGTCGAGTTGGTCCGGGTAGGTACCGCGCACGTCGTATGCCTTAAAGATCTCCGACGTGTCCACGAAGGTCCATCCTACCGGTGGGCCCGGCGACGTCTCCTGAGCGCGAGAGCCGCAACGATCAGTCCCGCGATCACCGTCACGTCGCTGACGATATTGCCCACACTGAGCGCCGGAGTACTGGTGTAAGAAAGCGAGACGTCCCGACTGGTGGGGATGACGACCATCAAATTCGGGCTCACGCGGTAGGGACCGTCGGCACCGGTGACGTGCCAGCGCGGGTAGTAAGAGATCTTCACCAGCATCGGCACACCGACGCGACTGACGTGGAACGAGAGCGTCTGAAGACCCACCTTCACCTCGCTGACGTTGACCTTCGCTAATGGCGCCGAGGTCGTCATGGCGGTGATGCTCGTCGCGCGCGGCCAGTTCGCCGGCCCGCTCATCGCGCCAAAGACCGCCTGGAGTCGGGGATTGAGCCACCAGGTCTGGTTCGCCAGCAACCACGACGATTGGCTCGAGACCTCAGCGACGACATTGGGCAGGTGTTGCAGGGGCGTCACCATCGGACTGTGTTTGATGAGGTAGATGCGCCACTGGGCCCCCGGCGCGGGATAGACCTTCGTTTTCGCGATGAGCTGTAGCTGCGGATCGGCGCTCGCCTGAGCGATCACCGACGGGCTAAAGGCCATGTAGTACTTCACGCCGAGGAGTTGGAGGTGGCGCACGCCGAGCGCCACGTCGAGTGGTCCGTAGTTAAGACCCACCTGGGGGTTACTGGGCTGGGCCGAAAGTTCGGCCTGGTCGAGGTAGTGGTAGGGCGTCGTCGGCGAGGACTCCATCAAGAGTCCTTCTTCAGAGTCAACGCAGTTGTCCGTCCAATAGGGCAGGAGCATGAGCGCTTCGGGCGTGCCGAAGAGGTTCTCTTGGGTGAAGCTGTACTCCCACATCGCGCGACCACAGCCGTAGCGCGCGGAGACCCGCTCCATGGTGTCAACGAGGTCGTGGTACTCCGCCCAGCCGGGCTTGGACTGATAGCCCGAGTAGTTGTACTGCGCCCAGACGCTTACCTGATCGCCACCGGTGTTGAGGTGGAGTTTGTTCGCGAGTGGCGTGATGAGGCCCGGCACCGTTGAAAGCAGACCGAGTAACGCCACGACGCAGGTCGCGCGATAGACGCGTCGGCTTCGCCACGCAGACTCCGGCGCAGTGTCGAGCGCGACAGCGCCAGCGACCTCGATGTCGACTGGCGCATCGTGGCGCTCGTCGGCGTCGTCGTCCTCGCGCCAAATGTTGTCGCCCGGTTCGTAGAGCTGGGCCACGTGGACCCGCGTCGGCACACGCTGCGCCCAGCGCCACGCCAGGTAGCCGACGAGCCAGCCCGCGATGAGGTGGATCGAGATGAACCAGAACGGGATGAGCCGCTGGTTCCAGATGGCGCTTTGGGGATCGACGATGAAGGCCGCCAAGGACAGCACGCTCACCGTCGCGAGCACCATCCCCAGACGGTCGCGCACGATGAACGCGACCAACACCGCGAGAGCGGCCATGATGATGACCCACCGGTCACCGCCAGCCCCGCCGGTGGCGTTCAGCCAACCAATGGTCATCAAGTCCGCGTGGAGACCGACGATCTTCGTGTACCCGAGTGAGTCGGTGAGCGACTGCGTGGTGGCGAAGGGGAAGAGCCACCACGCAGAAAGTCCCAACGAGAGCAGCACGGCGCCGGTCGCAAACCGCAGCGGCCTCGCGAAGTCGCCTTTGAGGAGACCTCGATCGCGCGGGTCACCGTGGCCCCGACGGGCGAAGAGCTCGAAGAGGACGACCACGGTAATCGCGCCGAGGCTGAACAACCACGGCAGGACGTGCGCGGCGAGGGTCGCGCTCAGACTGAGCGCCGCCAACCAGTAACCCCGACCGGTGCGCACGCCGCGCGCGACGAGGCCAATGGTGAGTAGCGCCAGGGCGAGCGAGAGGGAGAACGCGTACTCCCCCGCCATCGTCGAGAAGAGATTGCCGCCGTCGATCGTGAAGGATGCGTCAAAGAGAAAGGGCAGCGTCGCCAGCGCCAGGGCGATCGGCACCGGACGCGGAGCCTTAAAGAGCCGGCCCATCGTGTAGGCGGTGATCGGCATGAGCACCGAGCCGAGCACGGTCGCGAGTTTTATCGCCACCGCGAAGCCGATCACGTAGCTCGCGAAGGTCGCCAGCACGTCGGGCAGGACGAAGTAGTACGTGTAGGCGGGAATCCCGTCCAGCCACCCCGGGTACCACGGCGTGAAGTTAAAGACATTGTTGGTGGTGCGCAGGTACGCCGGCAGAGCGAGGTGCGAACCGGTGTCCCCGCCGGTGATCAAGGACGTCGAGAACAACAGATTTGGGTGCAGTTCCCAGATCGTGACGTAGATCACCGCGAGCACCAGCAACGCGTCGAGGACGCGAATGGGCGTCCAGAACGCGCGCAGTCGTCGCATCAATGTCCCGCGCGCTGGAGGATCACCGCGACGAGGGCGGTCGCGTTGAACGAGGCGTGGGTCAGGTAACTCGGTACGAGCCGCTTCGTGCGATGGACCAGAATCGCGAGCACGACGCCCAGGGCGACGAGTCCGACGAACTGCAACGCCTCGGCGTGCGCGAGCCCGAAGAGCACTGCGCTGACGAGGACCCCGAGGATGAGCGCGGCGCGTCGACTCATCCCCGTCGCGCCTTCGGCGATGGCGCGAAAGATGACGCCGCGAAAGAACCACTCCTCGAAGAACGGCGCGAACAGCACCGTCATGACCGCGATGGCGAGGAATCCCGCGCCGTGTGTGGCCTTAAAGAGATGGTTGACGGGATGATTGAGGCTCTTGAAGTGAAAGGGCTTGTAGGCGAGGTCGATGAGGAACTGGAACGCGACGCCGAGGACGACGTAGATCAAGTCGCTCAATTTCGGTCGCCACTGGTTGGGGAGCGTCGCGAGTCGCCCCTCGTGGTGGGCGAAGTAGATGGCTGATGAAAAGCCAATCCACAGGCCGATCAAACCAAGCGCGTTCGCCCACCACGGTGGGTTCGCCACCTTGGAGAGGGCGTCGACGCCGCCGGGAAAGTTCGCCGCGAGCGCGCCCAGACTTTCCAGCACCAGTGCGAGGATCTCGCCGACTAAGAATCCAATAAAACTCGCCACCACGATGGCCACGACGCGTGGTCGATTCATCGGAGATGCAGCGGAGAGAGGACTCAACGGTGAACGCTTTCAACTTGAGGTTATGCACAGGCGCAGACGACTTGTCGCTATTCACCTCTAGATTAGAGAAGTGGCTGATGCACCAAATGATCAAAATGGGTTGAAAAAGTTCCTACCAGGCGGGGACCGGCCCATCGCGCCGCAACAGCGCCGTCGCATGATCACCATTGGGATCATCGCCTTCGTGCTCGGCATCTTGGTCATCAACTCGCTCTATTCGCGCACCGACGTCAAAACCATCACGTACTCCAAGCTCCTCAAACAGGCCAAGGCCAACCGCGTGAACACCGCCAGCATCAATAACTCGAGCGGCGTGATCACCGGGACGTTGGACAACGGCACCAGTTACACCTCGAACGGTCCGGTCCCGGCCCTCTCCACCGAGGTCAACGCGCTGCGCACTGACAATGTTCAAGTCACCTTCGCCAACCCGTCCAGCTTGGCCGGAGAGCTCTTCCCCTACCTGATATGGATCTTGATCTTCGGTGGATTCATGTACTACGCGAGTCGACAGGCGCGCGGTCAGATGAACGGCATGATGTCGGTTGGTCGTTCCAAGGCCAAGCAGTTCAATGAGGACCGTCCCAAGACCACCTTCGCCGACGTCGCCGGGTACCTCGGCGTCAAACAAGAGATCAGCGAAGTGGTCGAGTTCTTAAAGAACCCCCAGCGCTATAAGAACATCGGTGCGACGATTCCCAAGGGCATCTTGCTCGTCGGTCCCCCGGGGACGGGCAAGACGATGCTCGCGCGCGCCGTCGCCGGCGAGGCGGGCGTGCCCTTCTTCTCGGTATCGGGTTCGGACTTCATGGAGATGTTCGTCGGCGTGGGCGCGAGCCGCGTGCGCGACCTCTTCGCCACCGCGCGCAAGCAGTCACCGGCGATCGTCTTCGTTGACGAGATCGACTCCATCGGGCGCAAGCGTGGCGCCGGCCTCGGTGGGGGCCACGACGAGCGCGAACAGACCTTGAACCAGATGCTGAGCGAGATGGACGGCTTCGAGCCGACCGAGGGCGTGGTGGTGATCGCCGCGACCAACCGTCCCGACGTGCTGGACCCGGCACTACTGCGTCCGGGTCGCTTCGACCGACAGATCGTCGTGCCGCTGCCCGACCTCGAAGAGCGACTGCCGATCTTGTTGATTCACGCCAAGGGTAAACCGCTCGACCCGTCGGTCGACATGACGATGGTCGCACGAGGCACGCCCGGGATGAGCGGCGCGGACTTGGCGAACCTCGTCAACGAAGCCGCGCTACACGCGGTGCGTCGTAACTCGACGACGGTCGGCATGGAGGACTTCGAGTCCTCGCGCGACCGCGTGCTCATGGGTCAAGAGCGCGACACCATGGTGCTCCAAGACGACGAGCGCGAGCGCATCGCCTTTCACGAGAGCGGCCACGCGCTGTTGGCCTACGTGTTAGAGAAGACCGATCCCCTGCACAAGATCACCATCATCCCGCGCGGGATGGCGCTCGGGGTCACGATGACCCTGCCCGAAGAGGACCGCCACATCATGTCGCGTCAGCACCTCGAAGACTCTCTCTGCATGCGCATGGGTGGCCGCGTCGCAGAACTCCTCGTCTACGGTGATCTCTCCACCGGTGCCGCCGACGACCTCCAGCGCAACACCGAGCTCGCGCGCCGAATGGTGCGCGAGTGGGGCATGTCCAAGGAGATCGGCCCCATGGCCTGGGGCTCGAACAACCAGGTCTTCTTGGGCGAAGACCTCATGCACACGAGGGACTACTCGGATCACACCTCGAAGGTCATCGACGACGAGATCGAGCGGATACTGCGCGAACAAGAGTCGCGCGCCATTGAAGTGTTGACGCTGCATCGCCGCGGCCTCGAGTCCCTCACGCGCGCACTGCTCGAGAACGAGACCATCGACGGGGCCGAAGCGGCCCGGCTGATCGACGAAGCGAACGGCGAACCGGTGCACCCGACGGGCACCAAGACCGTCAGTGCCTTGACCGGTGTGGGCAAGACCGCACCCGTCAAGGAGGCCTCACCCGTCGCACCCGCCGCCGCCTCGCCGGTTCCCGCGCCCAGCGTGGCGCCGGGCTGGCAGCCGCCGACGCTACCGGCCGTTTAGCGGCGACACCACGTCGACCCCGCGCGGTCGACTGGGCAGCGTGAGCGAGACCACGATCGTCGGACTCGACGAGCTGAGTAAGAACGCGTCGCCCGCGGCGGTGAAGGTGGGAAAGAGCGAGGAGAGGTTCGTCGTCGCTCCCCCGCGCAACGTGATGCCGCCCGATACCGTGACCGTCTTCGGCGAGGCGGAGTTAAAGGTCGAAAGCGTCAGGCGCACCGCGCGCGCCGACGTGTTGGTCACCGTCGCCGCATCGAAGCCGAGCGCCGTGAAGTCACGTACGAAGACCTCGCCGACCGGCGCCGAGGGCGAACTCAAGAGCACCACGGAGCCGCTCCCGGTGGCGAGCGTGGTGAGGATGGGCACGCTCGAGCGCACCGTGAGACTCGCGTAGCCCGAGGCGGGTATCGCGGGATTGGGCGTGATGGTGATCGAACCCGTCGAAAAGGGCGAGAGCGTGACGCGCTGTGGGGGAATCTTGAACTGACCGAGGGCGACCGACACCGTGACGTTGGCGAGCCGGTCACTCGGATTCGCGAGGCGCAACTGCGCGGTGGCGTTCTGCACGGTGGTGACGTCGGGGAGCCAGGCCGCAGCGCTCGCCTGACGCTGTCCGGGGTCGAGTGAGATCGAGCCGTTGGAGTCCTGGACGCCCACGATCTCGAGCGAGCCGCGCAGCACGTGCACCTCGACTCCGACGTTCTGCGTGTTCACGACCTCGGTGCCGAGATCGATCGTGCTCTGGGTGTGCGCGGGCACTGAGATGCCCTGAAAGGACTGCGGCTCCGACACGCCGGTCGCGCTGTAGATCGACGCGTTGAGCACCGCCGCCGTCGCGGTCGGGTTATAGACGCTCAGGTCCGCGCTCGAGCCGACCAACGTGTCAAAGCCCGTCGCGTACCACCGCGTCGCACCCTGATTGACGCAGGGCGCCTCAGCGCGGTCGCCGCCCTCGATCTCTTCGCCCACCACCCCGCCGCCACTGATCTGGACCGCGACGCCGTAGGTGGCGTTCTTCGTGCTCTTATCGAGCACGCTCGGTTGAATGAACTGACCCTGGTGGGCGCCGAGTTCGAGCGAGCCCGACCAGGTGGTGTCCTGTGAGGAGACGACGCTCACGTTCAAGTTCCGTGGGCCGTTCGCGGTGTTGTAGAAATCGACGCGCCCCGCAGCGCCGGGGCCGTTCGAGAGTCCCGTGCAGTAGAGCGCCGAGGACTCGGTGTTAATGGTCACCGAGAGTCCACTGGGCGATCCCGAGGGATTCTTCGGGTGCGTCAGCGTCACCGCCACGGCCGTCGCGGCGAGGACGGCCGCGACCACCACCAGCACGGGGAAGCGCCGAGACCTACTCATCAGACTCCGGGGGTAACGTCGGCGCGGCGCGACGTCGTCGACCGGTGAAGAGCCACTCCAGTCGGTGGATCCAGCCAAAGCCCAACCACACCACGGCCCACATCCCCACGGCGAACAACGCGATGAGACCGTTCAGGGGGAACTGGTGGAGCACGATGGTGCCGGTGAGACGCCCCGTTGCCGAGGGAACGTTGTAGTACGGCGTCCAGGTCTCAAAGGTCGTGCGCGGAACGGGGTGCCCGTTGACGTCGAGCGCGAAGGCCCCCGCCGGCGCCAGACCCGCCACCACCGTCGACCCGGAGGTCAAGGGACCGGAGTTAGAGGTCGAGGAGAACACCGGAGTCAACGTCGTCGATCCCGGGGTGGTCGCGGCGACGATGCCGTGAAAGAGCGAGTTCGAGTACACCTCCACCGAGGGCGTCGTCAGTTCTAACGCGAGGTCGCTCTGGTCCTCGAGCGCGTCGAGGAGGACCTTCGGCACCGGGTGCAGGGGCACATGCTGCACGCCCGCGATCTCGGGTGCGGAGGAGTTCATGACGACGATGCTCGAGATCCCCGCCGGCGCGAGCAGTTCCCCGAGGCGCACGGTGTGCCCGGCCATCGCGCTCTGGATGGCCGACATGATCACATCACTCGTGCCCGAGTCGGGTGGCGCGAAGAGGGTGTCGCCGCCCGGCAGGCCGTTGGTCGACGTCGCCGCCTCGAGTCCGGGGGCCACCGTCCAGCCTGCGATCGGCAAGACGGAGGGATCGCCCAACCACAACACGCGGTACCCACCGGCCGTCGATGGCGCGAGTGCGCCCAGGGACTCCGCGACGCTCGTGGTCGCGAGGTCGAAGCGGCCGCTGCCGAAACTCGCGAGGAAGGGCAGGACCGCGACCACGAGGGTGAGCACCGAGACGCCCGCGGCGATCTGTCGCCACCCAAAGCCGACGTCGCGCAGGTCCTGTTCGAGCGCGCCGATGCCGAGGCCGATCAGCGCGGCGAGGGCCGTGGCGTAGAGCGCCAACATGACGTCGAGGTCGGGCGAGAACGAACCCATCCAGTGTCGCGACGCGAGGGCCGTTATGACGAGGGCGAGCGCCGCGATGACGCTCAACTTGGTGGCGATGCGACGTCGCTCCCCCTGGCAGAGCAGCAACGCCAGGAGCGCCGCCCCGGGCAGGAGCCAGCCCCACCACGACGCGCCGAAACTGCCGTCGACGCCCCGCACGAGGAAGCTGAAACTCGCCACCGACCAGGGACCACGGGGCAGTCCGAAGATCTCGAGGGCCCGGCGTCCGGCGAGCAGCACGTCGATGGTCATCGGCAGGAGGAAGATCGCGACGTTAAAGACCAACGCGCCGAGGAGACGCCAGGAGTGCCGGTACGTGCTCAGCGGATCGGGCTCTAAGAATCGCGCGATCATCACCCCGAGGACGACGACACCCACCGCGACCAGCGCGGCCGGCGCCATCGCGCACACCAGCGCGATGATCATGATCAGCAGCATTCGCTGTCCGGCCTCCGTCGTGCGCCAGCCCGCGTGACCGAAGGGCACCGGCGCGCTGTAGGGGCGAGGTCGAAAACCCGGCACGTTCATCAGCTCGAAGATCCGGCGCACGATGTAGGGCAGGCCCGCCACGACCACCAGGACGTCAACGCGGCCCTGGCTAATCATGTTGAGCCCGAGGGGCATCGCCGCGTAGGCGAGGGCCCCGACGACGCGCGCGCGGTTACTCGCGCGGTCCTTGAGCAGTCGACCCATCCCCACCGCGCCGATGGGGACGGCGAAAATCAGCGCCAGTCGCGGCAGCACGCCCATTCGACCGACGACGAAGGTGCCCGCGAAGGCCAAGACGCCGTAGCCCGGCATACCCGGCGTGCCGGTGCCCACGCCGTTGGGCGACCAGGAGGCGAAGAAGTGACGCCACGTCGACCACCACGAGTCGAGCGGCGCGAGCCGTCCGACGAGGGGCAGCGGCATCGCGACCAGGTTGCGCGCGCCGATCAACCAGAGCAGCGCCACCAACGCCACGACCGCGGCCTGGGCGCGAAAGGAGGTAAGGAGTCGCGAGGGGCGACTTCGTGCGTCGAGGATTCCGCTCTCGGCGATCTCGTCGAACTCCTCCGCCTCCGAAAAGGCCGCCCCGAATCCGACGCCGGCCTCCTCGTCCTCCTCACGCGACTCTTCGGTCGCCTCCGCGGGCAAGATCCCGCGAGCCTTGTCGTAGCCCTCTCGCAGGAGCGTGATGAAGAAGTGCTTGAGGCGACTCGCGCCGCCGACCTGGAGTCGGTGCAGATCGGCGTCACTGAGCACGCGCAGCGCGTGGAGTTGACGGCGACGTTGTCGGACCCGCCGGCGATGCTTCAGCACCCAACGCCAGGACGAGACGATGGCTCCGGCCCGGTCGGTGTCCCCGCCCACGAGCGCGAGGGCGACCTCGAAGACGTCGATCACCATCAGCATCGACAGCGTCGCGATGCTCATGCGCCGGCCCCAGCCCGTGGCGACGACCAAGAGCTGATGGCGACGCTGGAGGTCCCGTCGACTCGCGCGGCGGGTGCCACTCGCGGTGACCGCACGCTCGCCTCGAGCGACGGTCTCGCGGTGGGCGACCTTGGCGAGGGGGGCCACGACGATGCGCGCGCCCGCCGCCTGCGCGCGCCAACAGAGGTCGAGGTCCTCCCCGAGCATCGTGATCAACGGGTCGAAGCCGCGCAACGTCGAAAAGAGGTCGGCGCGTACCAGGGTGACCCCGCCGGGTGCGACGAACACGTCGCGCTCGAGGTCTTGTTGACCGTGGTCGATCTCGCCGGCCTCGACGCGCTCGTGCACGACCCCGAAGCGGTCACAGGTCTGTCCGACGTGGAGTAGCACGAGCGGGTCGTCGTAGGCGACGACCTTGGGTGTGACGATCCCGGCATTGGTGCGAAAGGCCGCCTCGACCATGAGCTGGACCGCGTTGGTCTCTAAGCGCACGTCGTCGTGACAGAAGAGGAAGAACGCGGAGCCCTCCACCATGAGCGCCGCCTCATTACAGGCCGCGCCGAAACCGCGGTTCTCCTCGAGCAGGCTGACGAAGGCGTTCGGGGCCACGGTGGCGACTCGTTCGGCGACGTGGGGAGCTTCCCCGTTCGCCACGACGAGCAGGCTGAGTTCCTCGTAGTCCTGAGCCGCGAGCGAAGCCGCCGCGGCTTCGAGTCCCGGCCCGGAACCCGTGGTAACGATGACGGCAACAACGGCCGGAGCACGAGAGTCCATCAGTCCATTAAGGCTAGTTCGCCATGCCGCGCGCACTCGCCCCGCGCGACGCGTCAAAACTTGGCGTTAGAAGAAAACCCTAGGTTTGTCGCGCCCGTTCTCGCTGATCGTCGATGACGTCCTTCAAAGAGGTTGAGAGCGAAATCATCGGCGTCCAACCGGTCGCTGCGTTAATCTTCTGCGCGCTCCCGCGCGAGACGGGCAACTCAACGGGACGAAGCAACGCGGGATCGACGATGAGTTCAATTTCAGGTGCGAGTTCGGCGACCAATTGGTCCGCGATATCGCGCAACGCGACGTCGACACCGCTCGCGACGTTATATGCCTCGCCAGCCACGCCGTGCTCGGCGAGGAGCCGGTACGCGCGCACGACGTCGCGCACGTCGCTGAAGTCGCGGCGAGTCGTGAGGTCCCCGACAGGTATCGACGAGTCGCCGTTCGCCACCGCTTCGAGTAAGCGGCTCACGAGGGCGGGCACCACGAAGGTCGCGGACTGCCCGGGTCCGAGATGGTTGAAGGGTCGCGCGATCACCACGCGCTGGCCGCGAAGACGCAGCGCGTCGTGCGCGACGCGCTCGGCCTCGACCTTGCTCGCCGAATAGGGGTTGACGGGCGCCACCCGAAAGCTCTCGCGCAGCGGCTGATCCTCGGGCCGCGTGACGCCGTAGACCTCCGAGGAACTCACGAGCACCGTGGTCGCCGCGGGGTTGGCGCCAAAGGACGCGTCGAGCACGCGCTGGGTACCCACGACGTTGACCCGAGTGAACTCTTCGGCGTGGTCCCAGGAGTCGCCCACGTGCGTCAAAGCGGCGAGGTGGTACGTCACGTCGGGGCGAAACCACTCAAAGACCTCGCGCATGCTGCGCTGGTCGGTGACGTCACGCTCGCGGTCGATGCCGTAGACCTCGTCGTCGCGCTCGCGCAAGTGATGAATCAGGTGTTTCCCGACGAAGCCGCTCGAACCGGTGACCAGTGCGCGCACCTCAGCCCCCAAGCGCGAGGTCGTAGGCCACGAGATGCTGCGCCACGCAGTTTTCCCACGTGAACTCCTGCGCGCGGGCCCGAGCTCGTTCGCCCTCGCTCACGCGTTCGGATGCACTCAAGGAGAGCGCGTCGAGCAACGCTGCGGCCAACGCCCCGGCGTCACCGATGCTCACCAGCCGCGCGGCGTCCCCGGCGACCTCGGCCATCACCGTCTCTGCCGTGGTGACCACCGCGGCACCACTGGCCATCGCCTCGAGCACCGGGAGGCCGAACCCCTCGCCACGAGACGGGTACGCCACCGCCCGGGCGTTGCGATAGAGCGCCGGGAGCAACTCGTCGTCGACGAAACCCAGTCGGCGAACCCGATCGCGGAAGGGGTGCGCGGACAACTGCTCTTCGAGCGCGTTGACGCCCCAGCCGACCTGACCCGCGAGCCAGAGTTCGACGTCGTCGTCGCGCTCGGCAACCTCCCTGAAGGCGGTGATCAACACATCCAAGCCCTTTCTTGGTTCCGCGGTGCCCACAAAGAATACGTACCGCACGTCCTCGGGCAGATCGTGCTCTCGAAGGATCGACGCGTCGTCGCGACTCTGTGGTTGGAAGTGTGCGAGGTCGACGCCGAGCGGCGCGACGACGATCGGCGCGTGGACCGGCACTAGCCGCTCGAGGAGGCGGGCACTGAAATCGCTCACCGCCACCAGCACTCGCGCGTGCTGCGCCGAGTGCGCGATCGCGCGGCGAAAGAACGTGACCTTCGAGCGCTCGTGCCACTCGGGGTTGGTAAAGAAGGTGAGGTCGTGGATCGTCACCACAGTCGGCGTCGATCCGCGGCGCGGCATCGTGTAGTGCGGCGCGTGCCAGACGTCGACGTCGTGGGCGGTGTGACTCGTCCCGAGCATCCACGCTTCGTAGGTGAGCCGGGCGGGCCGCGCATTGGGAACGATGTTGGCGATACTCGCCGCGGGTGACGTACGGCGCCAGCGTTCGTCGTCCTCGCGCCGCGTGACCAACGTGGTCGCCACACCGTTGCCCGGTAGTCGCGCCGCGAGCTCGACGATGTAGCGTCCGGCTCCCGCCACCCGTATCGGCACCGCGGAGACGTCGAGTGCGACCTTCACCGCCAGCCCGCCAGGTGGTCGAGGGCGACGTTTCGCCATGTCAGTTCCGCCACGCTCGCGCGGCGACGAGCCCGAGCGCCTTCGTCAGTGGGCACCGAGAGGGCGGCGAGTAGTCCGCCCGCGATGTCCTCGACATCGAGTGGGTCAACCAGTATCACTTCTGTATTCGCGGCAACGCTCGGCGTGTTCGAACTCGCGACCACGCGACTGCCCTGGGCCAAGGCCTCGACCGGGGGTAGCCCCCAGCCTTCGGCGCGGGGCACGTACGCCACCACGCTCGCGTCGCGGTAGAGGCCTTTGAGCAGCGACCGCGACACCTTGCCGAGGACCACCGCGTCGGCGACGTCGACGTCGCCCCATCCCAAGGGTCCCACCAGCACCAAGGGACCGAGCGCGTCGCTCTCGGCGCGGGCACGGGCGTGGGCGGCGACCAGTCGCTCGAGGTTCTTGCGAGGTTCGCGCGTGCCGACGTAGAGCGTATAAGGACCACGCACGCCGCGAACGTCGAGCGCCGCGGCGACCGCAACTTCGTCCTCGGGGTGCGTCACGTCATCGACGCCGAGGCGAACGTCGTGCAGTCGCTCCGACGCGAATCCTTCCGCGCCCAGGCGCGCGGCGAGTCCGGGCGACGCGCAGAACAGTCGCACGTCCCCCCGAGCCTTGAGTAACTGGAGCCGGCGCTCGTGGAAGGCAATACCGCGTCGCGTGCTCGAAGCGGGCTCGTCGCGCCACAAGAGGTCGAACAGCGCAACCGAGTGAATGGCGTTCGAGCGACCGCCCGCGAAGGGACCCGTGAGGGAGGTGGCGTGCACCACGTCGCTCTCCGCCGGCACGCCCAGGGGCCATCGCGCCCACACCCGGTTGAGCACCCGCAGGGGTGCGGTCGTGACTCGGGTGAGCTCGAGGTCCGCTACGCCCTCGCTGGCGGCGCCACGCGGTGCCACGCCCAGGACGCGAAACGACGGATCGTCGAGCGAGGAGAGACCCCGCACCAGGCCGCGGACGTAGGTCGCGATGCCCCCGGGCTGGGGTCGGTAGAACTGGTCGAGCGAAAGGGTGATCGTGCGAGTCACGAGCTCCAGCCTCGCACGACGTCACGGTAGAGCGAGAGGTAGGCCCGCGCGGCGGTCGCCGGCGCGAAGTCCTCGGCCCGGGCGCGCCCGGCCGCGATGGTGATCGCGCGTCGCGTCGGACTCTCCCAGAGCTCACGGAGCGCGGGAAGGACCTCCTCGTCACTCTCGGTGAGGACGGCCGCACCACTTAAGAGTTCGCGGTTAATCGTCGTCGCTCGAGCAATCGTCGGTACACCGGCAGCCAAGGCCGCGATGGCGAAGGAAGGGAACCGCGCGCCATCACTGACGTGCAACACCACGCGCGCCCCGGTGAGCGCGCTGCGCGCTTCGGCGCGCGAGCGCACCGTCACCTCTAAGCCGGCGGCACGGATGCGCTGCGCCACGGCGGCGCTGGTGACCGCGACCACCTCGGCGTGATGTTCTCGCGCGAAGTCCACCAACTCCGGCGCCATGCGCAGGAACGGCGTGACGACGCCCGTCAAGTTCACCACGAGGGCGGTGCCGTCGTGGGTGGGCTCCACCAGCGGCACGGCGGGGGGTACCACCACCACGCGGGCCGGCTTGACGTCGAGGACGCGCTGCACCTCGTGACTCGCGCTACGAGTGGAGGCGACGAGCACGGCGCCGGTCGCGACGGCGCGGCGCAGTTGGGTAATGCGCGGATGTTCGCCCTTCTCGCCGCGCAGCGGGCGAAGATCGTCGACCGAGATGATCAGCGGCGTCGATCTGGTCGGTGGCGTCGCGCGACCGGCAACGTGGATCACGTCAAGGGGGCCCACCCGTCGATCGATGGCGGGTCCAAGACTGCGACGCCACAGCGGCGTCCATAGGAATCGCAGCGCGAGACGTCGTTCGTTGGCGGCGGCGGGGGCGGTGCGGCTGCGAAATCGCACCAGCGAGCACTCCCCGGTCGCGTCGAGCGCGTCCGCCAAGTCTGTCATCGAGTTGCCGAGCGACTCCAGCGAACCGTCCAGGTCGAGGCCGACGCGCAGTCGCTCCTCGCTCACGAAGCCAGTGCGATCGCGCGCTGCGCGCTCGTCCACGCCGGCCACAGGTCCACGGCCCAACGACCGAAGGGCTCCGTAGTGGTGGCGACGACGCCGATCTTCTCGTGCGCGTTGGCCAAGAGGATCGACCCGCTCTGGCCGAAGTGCCCGAAACTCGATGGCGGCCAGTCGCCCATCCAGTGCGACTTGTCACCCCGCACTTCGGGGCCCATCCCCCACGGACACGGCGTGAAGCGTCCGAAGCCCGGCACGATGCCGGCCAGGTCGGGCAGGTAGGGACGAATCATGAGGTCACGCGTCTCCACGGTGACGCCGTCACCGCGCAGCCACGCCACCGCCATCGTCGCCAAGTCATTCGTCGAACCCGAGACCCCTGCGGCGGGACGATCAAGGAGTGCGGTCGTGCTCATGCCGAGGGGTGAGAAGACGCGATAGTCCAGCCACTGCGCGGGCGAGTTCTCACCGACGATGCTCGAGACGGCGAGGTCGACGCCGTAGTTGGAGTAGACCCGCTTGGTCGCGATTGGCACGCGCGGGTCACCCTCTTCGAGCCCTAGGCCGCTCGAGTGCGAGAGGAGATTGGCGAAGTTCGCGCCCGAGGGTCCCACCACCTCGTGGTAGGCGTGAAGATTCCAGTCCAGTTCGACACCGAAAGCCAGCGCCACGGCCATCTTCGAGATCGACGCCCAGGGCCGCACCGCATCGAGGTCCCCGACTTCGCGCACGCGCTCCACCCGACCACCGTCCAGGCGCAACACCACGTAGGCCAACGACCCGGCCCAGGCCTCGTCGAGGTCATTGCTCACAACACGCAATGATACCGACGCCCCCCTAGAGTCTCGAAGGTGATAACGGTGCTCAGCGGCGGTGTGGGAGCGGCCCGACTACTTCGCGCGCTCTCTGGCGAGATTGACCCGGCGCAACTTACCGCGGTCGTCAACGTTGGCGACGATCTCGTGCTCCACGGCCTCACTATCTGTCCCGACCTCGACACGATCACCTATACGTTGGCCGGACTGAGCAACGACGAACTCGGTTGGGGACTGCGCGGTGAAACCTGGCGCGTGATGGATGAACTCGACGCGCTGGGCGGTGAAGCGTGGTTTCGACTCGGCGACCGTGACCTCGCGACGCATCTCTATCGCAGCCAGCGGCTCGCTGAGGGAGCTACGAAAACGGAGGTGACTGACGAGTTGCGCGTGCGACACGGTGTCGAGGTGACGCTGCTCCCGGTCACGAACGACGTTATCGCGACGGAGTTCATCACCGACGAAGGTCGCATGAGCTTCCAGGAGTACTTCGTGCGCCGCCACCACGACGTGGTCGTGCGCGCCGTCGAGGTGACGGGCGCGGCGAGCGCGCGAGTGAGCAAGGAGGCAATGGCCGCACTCACCGACGCGAGTCGAGTCGTGATTGCGCCGTCGAATCCCTTGATCTCCATCGATCCGATCCTGCAATTGCCCGGCGTTCGCGAGGTCTTGCGCGATCGTCGTAGCGACGTCGTCGCGGTCTCGCCGCTGGTGGCGGGTGTGGCGTTAAAGGGTCCAGCCGATCGTCTACTTCGCGAACTCGGCCACAACGCGACCGCGCTCGGGGTCGTCGACTTCTACGAAGGACTCGTGGGCACGTGGATCATCGACGAAGCCGACGCCGACCTCGTCGAGGCGATCACCAGTCGCGGCGTACACGTCGAAGTAACGACGACCATCATGGCCGATCCGCAGAACGCTCGACGTCTCGCCCAGGTGGTGTTGGGGTGAGCGAACTGCGCCTGGTCCCTCTCGCCACGAGCACCATGGTGCAACAGGGCGACGACCTGGTGACGCTGCTGCTGGCCGCCGTCGCCGAGGCCGGCGAAGTGCTCGCGCACCACGACCTCGTGGTCGTCACCAGCAAGGTCGTCTCGAAGTCCGAAGGTCAAGTCGTGCCGTTTGACGGAAGTGACGAACACAAGGTCGCCATCGTCGAGGGCGAATCGGTCCGCGTGCTGCGCCGACGGGGCACGCTGCGCATCACCGAGACCCGACACGGCTTCATCAACGCCAACGCCGGCGTCGACCTCTCGAACACCGACGAAGGCACCGCGGTGCTGTTGCCCAAGGACCCCGATCGCTCCGCCCGGCGACTGAGGAGCGAGATCGAACGACGCTGCGGCGTCGAGGTCGCGGTGCTCATTACCGACACCTTTGGTCGCGTGTGGCGCCAAGGGGTCACCGACGTCGCCCTCGGGTCGGCGGGGCTACGACCCGTATTGGACCTGCGCGGGACCGTTGACGCCAACGGCCGCCTCCTCGAGGCGACCGAGGTCGCCATCGCCGACGAGATCGCGGGCGCGGCGAACCTGGTGTTGCACAAGGCCGCGGCCACGCCCTTCGCGTTGATTCGGGGCCTCGACGAGTCGTTCTTTGGTCCAGGTTCGGTGGGTGAGAACATCGTGCGTTCTAAGCACGAGGATCTCTTTCGCTGAGGGTCCCGCGGAGTTCCTCACGCTCGCGTGAGGGTCTCAGCGTTGCGACGCGGCCTCTAAGACGTCGAGGTCTCGCTCGGCGTAGCGCCGATGCTCCCACTCCTCGTTGAGGATCGTACGCAGGCACCGTCGAACGGGATAGTCCTCCAACTGGGGCCACCCGCGCTCGTGTCGAGTCACTTCACGAGCGAGCTCTTCCTCGCTGAGTGACAACATGACCTCGCGAAGCGTCGCGTCGCGTTCGCGTCGCACCGCGAGCACCTCCTCGAGCGACGGCCGCGCATCCACGTCCCACGTCACGCCGTCGAGCCCGGTCGCGTCCTCCCAGGGAAGATCCAGCGGGTGATACGGCGAAGGGTCACCCAGGACCGCTCGGTTCACCCACGCGCCGCACGCGAAGTTGAGATGCCGTATCGTCTGGATGAAGGACCACTCTTCATTCACGCGGATGTTGAGCGCCGTCTCGGGGAAGGTCCTCGCGCGCGCGATCGTCCCTTCCCACAGCCGTTCCAGGATCGTCCACGCCTCACGAAAGCCGTCCGCGTGCTCGGGGCGCATCTTCACCCGATCCGGGCTACGGCGGTCCAACTCGGCCTCGATGAGCGGAGCGACGTCGACGCCGTTGATGGTCACGTTGCGCACGTCACCACCGATCTCGACGTCGATGAGTTCCACGTCGAGGAGTCGCGTCCCCACGAACCCGGCACCACGAATCTGTGCCCCGCTGAAGTCAACCGCGCGCAGGCGGGCGTCGGTGAGGTCCACGTGGTCAAAGACGGCTCCCGTGAGGTCCACACGATCGAATCGCGCACCGGCGAGGTCTTGGTCGGAAAATTCCACCACGCCGCAGAGATTAGGCCCCGCGTGTGACAGTGAGTGCGGTCGCTCGCTAGACCCCGCCGAGGCGAACGTCGCCCGCCAATCGCGAGTCGGCCGCCACGTGTTCCTTGGCGCCCACCACGCAGGTCGGTCCGAGTATCGAGCTCGTGCCGATGACGGCTTCGGGGCCGATGATGGATGAACGGATCTCGCAACCACTTTGGACGACCGCTCCCGGTAGCAGCACCGCGTCCTCCAAGATGACGTTCGCCCCCACGAAGCAGCCCGCGTCGACGACCGAGTAGCTCAGTGACGCCGTCGGATCGATCGTGGCGCTCGGGTGGCTCCACGAGCCGTCGACGACACCCTGGAAACGGTGCTGCGAGTTGCGGCCCTTCAAGACGTCGACGTTGGCCTGCAGGTAGAGCTGGGGGGTTCCGGTGTCGAGCCAGTACGCGTGATCACTCATTGCGTAGAGCTGGTGCGCCGCGACCAGTTTGGGAAACGTGTCTCGTTCCACACTGACGCGGCCCGTGGGCGCGATGCGATCGAGCGCGGCGGGCTCAAAGACGTAGGTCCCGGCGTTAATCAGGTTCGTCGGCGCGGTACCCGGCGGCGGTTTCTCGATGAACGCGAGCACGCGCCCGTCCTCGTCGGTGTCGACCACGCCGAAGTGCGACGGCTCTTCGACGGGATGCAGCGCCAGGGTTGCCTCGCCACCGCGCTCGCGGTGAAAGCCCAGCAGCGCGGTCACGTCGAGGTCGGTCACGACGTCGCCGTTGAGTACTAGAAACGTCTCGTCGATCCCGGCAAAGTTCGCGGCGAAGCGAATGGCCCCGGCGGTGTCGAGAGGTTCTGGCTCCACCGCGTAGGTGACGTTGACGCCCGCAATGACGTTTTCGGGATAGGCCTCAATGAAACGGTCGGGCAGGTAACCGAGCGACAGCACGGCGTCGGTGACGCCATGACGGGCGAGGGCGCCGAGCACGCACTCGATCATGGCCACCCCGACCAGGGGCAACATCTGCTTGGGCGTCTCGTAGGTCAGGGGCCGCAGTCGCGTGCCCTTGCCTCCGACCAAGATGATCGACTGCAACCTCAACCCTTAGTCGTGGTCGTCGTACTCGCGGTGGTGGTCGTGGTGGTCGGCGGCGATGTCGATGAGGTCGGCGTCGTCGTGGTGGTCGCGGTCGTCGCGGCGGTCGTCGTCGTTGTCGACGCGGTGGTCGCGTTGAGCACCATCTCATCGACGCTCTTCGCCGAGGGCGCGGCGGGCGTGACGCCCTTTGGTTCGAAGGCGAGGGTCACTCGAAGGTCCACGGCGAACTTGATCTTCGCGGGATTGGTCGTGAGGGTCGGAGTCTTTTGGGCCAGCGTCGACCAGTAGGCGTAGACGACTTTTCCTGTCTTGCCCGCGTCTTTGGTGGTCGAGGCGCAGACTTGGCCGTTCTTATACGTCGTCGCCGCGTCCGCGGCGCCCTTCGTCGTGGGGACCGCGAGTTCCGTGGTGCTCACGATGAGGCCCTTGAACTCCGAGGCGAACGTCGTGAGCGTGGCGTTGTCGCCCGCTTCGGACGCGGTCTTCGGTGAAACCCTGATGATGTCGTCAGGTCCCACGACGTAGCCACCCGTGGCGGTGGGGTCCGAGGTGAGATACGGCAGGGTTTCCCCGCAGGCCTGAATCGAGAAGGCCGCGTAGCGCGTGGTGCCGATCGCCGGCTGGACGACGTTCGTGTGATGCTTCACCGGATTTTGAAACTCGTAGCGCGAATAGACCACGAGGGCCAGACCGAGTACCACAATGGCCGCGAGCGCACCGTAGTAGTTCGCCGGTCGACTCTTTTGGTAGGTCTTCCCGCCACCGCCCGCACCGACGCGCGAAACCCACTTACCCGAATTGCTTTTAGCCACCCTACAACGCTACTAAATATTGAGCGGGCGACTCGCTGCGTAGGGGCGAAGGGACTCGAACCCTCACTGGAGGCGGTTTAAGCGCCCTGCCTCTGCCAATTGGGCTACGCCCCCACGCAACCAAGTCGCGCCGTAACGCTAACTCAATGATAAGAATCCTTGAAACGACCAGTTTCTCGGGCCTATCTAGTTAGGCTTGTTCCATGTTGTGCGTGCGTCGTCGGGGCACGACAAGAACGACCCCCCTGGTGCTCCTGGCAGCGCTCAGCCTCATCTGGCTCCTCGTGCCGGCTCGGGCCGGGGCGGGTTCCATCGCCACCACCCAAAAGCAGATCGCCGACCTTTCGGCGGCGCTGAACCGCCAAGACCAGCGCAGCGAGATCTCCTCGAACGAGTACGACCAGGACAAATCCAACCTGGTCTCGATCAACGCCAACATCGTCAAACTCCAGGGCGAAGAGGCCGGCAAGCGCATCGCCATCGCCAGCACGTCTAAAAAACTCGTCGTCGCGGTCGTGCGGGCCTACGTGCTCGGTGCCGCCCAGGACCAGATCCTTCAACTCTTCAACCAGAACGTCACCCGATCCGACGCGGCGAAGGTCTACCAGAACGTCGTCGCCGGCGACCTCAATGAACTAAAGAACACCTACGCTCGCCAGCAGGCGTCCCTCCAGAGCACGGTGGCGAAGGTGGCGGCGCAACGCGCGAAGGCCCAACACGCGACCTTTGAGATGAAGAACCTGCTCGAAGAGAACATCGCCTTAGAGAACCAGACCCAAGCCACGCTCGACACCGTCACCGCTCGTCTCAAGAGTGAGATCATCAACTTCGAGATCCAAGCCGGCATCACCGCGGCCAAGGAGAAGAACACCGCGGGGGAGGAACAAGCCATCGCCGCGGCGTCGGCGGTCGGTGGCCAGACGGCCGCCAACTTGGTCATTGAGGCCATCCAACAGGCCGTCACGACCGTCACCATCGCCGAGGTCGCGGGCACCGCCCAGGGCGCGAAGGCCGTCGCCGAAGCGGAAAAGGAGATCGGGGTGCCCTACGTCTGGGGTGGCGAGACGCCCGGGGTCGGCTTTGACTGCTCGGGCCTCGTGCAGTGGGCGTGGTCGAACGCCGGCATCTCGATCCCCCGAACGACCGAGACCCAGTGGCCCGACATGCTCCACGTCACCTTGACCGACCTCCAGCCGGGCGACTTGTTGTTCTACTACAACCTCGACGGCGACCATGAAGTGGACCACGTCGTGATGTACGTCGGGTCGGGCCCCTGGGGCGTCGACACCACGATCGCCGCCGCCCACACCGGCACCGACGTCGCCCTCGCGCCACTGTTCACCGCCGGGCTCATCGGCGCCGCGCGACCCTAGGCGACCGTGCTCGAGCTCTCCCTCGTCATCCCGGCCTACAACGAGGCCGAACGCCTGGCTGAAGGGTATGAACGGCTCCGCCCGGTCTTTGCGGTGCTCGACGAAGGGAACGTCGAGGTGATCGTCATCGACGACGGCTCGACGGACGAGACGATGCAGCGCGCCCACGAAGTCTACGGGCACCTCCCCCACACGCGCTTCGTCCAGCAACCCGCCAACCTGGGCAAGGGCGCGGCCGTGCGACTCGGCATGGGGCTCGCGACCGGTGCGAGCGTCGTCACCATCGACGCTGACATGGCGATCGACCCGATGCAACTACCCCTCTTTATGACGTCGCTACGCGACAGCGCGTTCGTCCCGGGGTCACGCGCGATCAAGGGTCACATCAACTACGACGCGCACCTTCGCACCTGGGCCGGTGACGTCTTTAACCGACTGGTGCGCCACTACACCAAGACGACCCAGCGCGACACGCAGTGCGGCTGTAAGGGATTTCAACTCGGCGCCGCGCGACTCCTGGCCCTACTCGCCCTCGTCGACGGCTTCGCCTTCGACGTCGAACTCTTCTATCTCGCTGATCGACTTGAGTTGAGCGTGCGACCGCTGCTCGTCACGTGGCGCGACGTCGTGGGTTCCTCGGTGCGGCCGGGTCGTGACGCGCGAGCGATGTTGCGCGACATCAAGTCCCTCGCGCGCACCCGCTACGAGAACCCCGTCGTCGTACTGGCCGCATCGGTCACGACCGAGGCGATCGCCGACTATGCGGCGAAGGCTCGCCTGCACGGTCTCGTACTCGCGCGCGGCGACGAGGATGCGCTCTTGGTGGTGGGACGAAACGACGCCCTCGGTGCCGCCGGGGTCGCGGCCGGTCTCAAGGGAACACTCCGTACCGCCGGCATCGATGAACTACGAGCGCGCAGCTACGAGGCGATTTAGTCGCGCTGGGGCAACAGCCACGTCGTCACGAGTTCGGGCGCACGATCGCTCCACTCCTCGGCGGTGATTGCGTAGCGAGCGTGGTCTTCCCAGGCCCCGTCGATCTCGAGGTAGCGCTCGGAGATACCTTCGAAACGAAGATTGAGTTTCTCCACGACGCGACGCGACGGCGCGTTGCGCGGGATGATGTTGATCTCCACGCGATGCAGTCGCAACGATTCGAACGCGTACTGGAGCATGGTGACGACGGCCTCGGGCATCAGGCCCTGACCGGCGACGGCCTGGTCGATCCAGTAGCCGATGTAGGCGCTTTGGAGCGGTCCTCGTTGAATCGAAGAGAGCGTGATCTCGCCGACGAAGCGTCCTTCGACGAAGATCCCGAACCCGAATCCCGTACCGAGTTGACGCTCGCGCTCGCGAATCGAGCAGCGACTCACGAAACTGCGGTGGTCCTCAGCCAGGTGTGACGCGTGAGCGGAGCGCGGCTCCCACTTCAACAGCCAGTCGCGGCACCTCGTGCGCACTTCGTACCACGGCTCGTAGTCCTGCTCGTTCATCGTGCGCAACACCACGCGGCGCCCGTGCAGGGAGATGGGGGTGTAGAGGGGGCTTCGAGTCGTCACCATGAGCACAATCTCACCCCTCCATCGTTACAGGTTGGGGGTAACACCGCAATCTCGGCTACAGCAGCGAAAACACGATGCCGTCAAGGATGTCGCTCTCCGAAGAGAGCAGTTCCTCCACCTCGAATCGGTCCATGACCGCGGCCAGCACGTAGAGCCCCGCCGCCAGCACGTCCTCGCGCCCCGGCACCATCCCGGGATGCGTCAGTCGCACGTCGAGTGGTTCGCGGGCCAGGCGGTCGCGCCAGGAGCCCACCGTCGCGCGCGAGAGAACTCGGTGGTGCACGACCACTCGGTCGTAGACACTGAGGTGCGCGTCGAGTTGGGCCAACGTGGCGACGGTGCCCGCGAGGCCGACGAGACGGACCTTGCCGACGAGTGAATCGAACGCGGGCACCGCGTCGAAGGCGCGCTCGAGCTCCGAGGCGATCATCGCCCTCGTCGCCGCGTCTCGTTCGGGCGTCACGACGTCGCGACCGAGAGCCCGCTCGGTGACCCGAACGCAGCCGAGTTGCATGGAGTAACTCAACATTGCGCCCTCGACCTCGCTGGCCAGTTCCGTCGAGCCGCCCCCGACGTCGACGATCATCGTGGGCAACGCGCTCTGCGCTAAGTCGGCGCTCGCCCCGGCGAAGGAGAATCTCGCCTCTTCGTTGCCCGAGAGCACCCGCGACTCGACACGCGTCACCTCGCGCGCTCGATCGAGGAACAGCGCACCGTTGCTCGCATCGCGCACCGCCGAGGTCGCCACGAGCAACCCGCGCTCGACGCCCGCCTCATCACAGCGCCGGCGATACTCGCGCAACACCGAGAGGGTTCGTTCCATCGCTTCGGGGCTCAGCGCCCCCGTGGCGTCGACGCCCTGACTGAGACGCGTGATGTGCATCTCGCGCGCCAGCGCGCGACCGTCGGGCGAAGCGATCAAGAGACGCGTCGAGTTACTCCCGCAGTCAAAGGCCGCAACGGGCTCAGCCACGTACGTCCACCACGCGCAGGGGCGGCACGGTCATCGCCGCCGCGACGAGTTGGCCCACCGGGTCCTGCGCGCCCACCAAGTGGTTGGCGAGATGTGCGTGGAGGCACTTCACGCCGACGCGGGTGCCACCGACGCCCCCCTCGGCGTCGACGAGGTCGGCGCGCTCGGTCACGGCGCGACGTCGACGGGCGTACTCCTCGTGGGTGCGCCGCAACTCCTCGGGGTCAACGAGTCCTTCGAAGCGGTGCACCCCGCCCTCGCTCTCGAGACGACTGACCGCCGCGTGTAGTTCGGGGTCGACCAACCAGTAGAGCGTGGGCATGGGCGTGCCGTCACGCAGGTGTGGCTCGTTCTCGATGACGACCGGTCGACCGTCGAGGCGACGCACCACCACCGCGAAGCGACCAGCGAGGGGACGACCGAGGAAGGATTCGACGATCGCTTGATCGTCGAGGGACGCGTCGTGAAAGCTCAACGCCAGAACTCGAGGGTACGAACCAACCGCGAGAAGTAGTGATTCGTCGTGTGGTGCGTGGTCTTCGTCGTGGGGGTGGTGGGCGCCATCGACGACGGTGCGACCAGTGGTTGCAGCCCGGGGTCGGCCGAACTGGCCGACACCTGTCCCGACGAGTCGCCCGGTAACACCTGGATCAGGCTCTGTCCCGGGTTCACCAACTGGTACTGCTCGCGCGCGAGGGCGGTGGCGGCGGCCTTGGTGTCAACCGTCGACTCTTGGTTCTTGAGCGACTGTTCTTGACGCTGGATCGCCGCGATCTGCGCGCTGGTCGCGTCAATTTGGGCCTGTTGGTGCCAGAGCGATTTGAAGGGAAACCACCCCGCGAGCATGACGACGGCCGTCACGAGGGCGAGGGGCATCATCCAGTGGTTGCGAGTCCGTGCGGTAGCGCTATGAGTTGCTGACACCTTTAGCTCCCGACAGTGACGACCGCCCTAGAAAACGGGCCTGATCACCGAGCTGTTCTTCAATGCGTAGTAACTGATTGTACTTCGCTACTCGGTCCGAACGCGCCGGCGCACCAGTTTTTATCTGACCAGCGTTCGTCGCCACCGCAACGTCAGCAATCGTCACGTCTTCGGTCTCGCCGGAGCGATGCGAGATGACCACGCTGTAGCGATTGAGGTTGGC
>Ga0302267_10000282_pt1 | contig 67216 bp, 51 predicted proteins | sample III_Bog_E1_3_FD_194555 | JGI IMG/M metagenome (GOLD analysis project Ga0302267, IMG submission 194555) | Peat permafrost microbial communities from Stordalen Mire near Abisko, Sweden - III_Bog_E1_3 | ecosystem: Environmental > Terrestrial > Soil > Wetlands > Peat | place: Sweden: Abisko...
TACCCCGCAACAAATGCCTATCAAGAAGCTTGACCCCGACCACTTCCAGGTGCATCTGACCAACTTTGTGCCAAAAGCGGAGCTGCGCATCGGCTTTTTCGACCTGCCCATAAGCAAGCCCGTTAAGCCGTGAGGCGGAATACGGAATTACTCGACATTCGGAAAGGGCTCAAAGAAATCTGCCGGGAGCCGGAAGCCAGGTGTCTCTATGACTCCTAGGCGCTTTGTCACTTTGGGTTTGATCGCTACCAATTCAGCCGCGGGTATCTTTCTGCGGCCAGCCGTCAGAACCACCCGTTCGCCTGCCGCAGCTTCGCGAATCAGCATGGACAGTGAGCGCGTTGCTTTCGATATTGAGATTTGAGTCATGCAAACTCCTCAGGCCGAGCGGTGCAGCGCTTCGCCCAGAACAGCGGAGATAATCTCCTCCTGAACGCCGTGGCGGCGCAGGCTTTCTTCCATGCCAGCGAGTTCTGGCCGGTCAAGCCGGGCAAGGTCTTTGCGAAGTCCCTGTCCGATGTAGGCGCGGATCAGGGGCTGGTAGCCGGAGAAGCCTATCTTCGGCGCAACCTCTTTGAGATCCTCGATCACGTCCTCCGGAACCCGGATACTGATCGTCGTCATTGGACGGTCGCGGCGAAGACGCCGTTCCATGCGCTCCTCATTCGTTTTCATAGAGCCTCCGTTCGGCGCGCGTATACCTATTGTATATACGTTTGTATGAGTGGCCCACGGTGGAAAACGATGGGGCCGGACGGATTTGTGTCAGGGTCGATTGGGTGCCCAAAACGCATTGGGACGCGTGAATTTCCCCCGGTGCTAAACTCAAAAGTAGCCGTATGCCTGTCTCCAACCCAATCCTCCCCTCTGCTTTGAATCCTTCCGATCCCAACTTCACTGCCGAACGCCGCGCTCTGCTCGATGCTGCCATGCGGGCGGCAACCGAATATCTTGACGGCGAAGACGCGCGCCCGGTTGCGCCTCCGGCTGAGGCCGTGGCTGCGCTTGAGATCTTCCGCGAAGCTGTGTCGGCAGGGCGGGCCAGTGCCACTGAGGTTCTGCGCCTACTCTCGACCGTTGGCTCGCCTGCCACAGTCAGCAAGACCGCCGGGCGCAACTTTGGCTTTGTAAACGGTGGATGCCTTCCCGCCGCGCTGGCGGCCAGCTGGCTGGTGAGCGCGTGGGACCAGAACGCAGCGTTTTTTGTGCAGTCTCCCACAGCCGTCACGCTCGAAGAGGTGGCGCTGGGCTGGGTGCGCGAGCTGCTCGGATTGCCCGAGGGAACGGGCGGCGCGGTCGTCACCGGAGCCACCATGGCTAACTTCACCGCTCTGGCTGCGGCGCGGCAGCAGCTGCTGGCGCGGGCTGGCTGGAACGTCGAGGAAGACGGCCTCTACGGCGCACCCGAAATCAAAGTCGTGGTCGGCGACGAGGTCCATGCCTCGGTCGTCAAGGCTCTGGGTCTCCTGGGCCTGGGTCGCAAGCGCGTTGTGCGTGTGCCGGTCGACAACCAGGGTCGCATGAGGGCCGACTCGCTTCCCAAGCTCGACGAGCGCACCATTCTGGTCTTGCAGGCGGGCAACGTGAATACCGGCGCATTCGATCCGGCGGCGGCCATCATCCCAGCGGCGCGCGCGGCCGGCGCCTGGGTGCATGTCGATGGAGCTTTCGGCCTGTGGGCGCGTTGCTCGGAGCAATATCGTCACCTGGCCGAGGGTTTTGAGCTGGCTGACAGTTGGGCGACAGACGGCCACAAGTGGCCGAATGTGGGCTACGACTGCGGCGTTGCGCTGGTGCGCGAGCCGGCAGCGCTACGGGCTGCCATGGCCATCCGCGCCGAGTATCTGGCGCTCGGTGAGCACCGCGAACCTACGGATTACAATCCCGAGCTCTCGCGCCGTGCGCGCGGCGTGGAACTGTGGGCAGCGCTGAAGCAACTGGGCCGTGCCGGCATGGCAGAAATCGTTGAAAAAACCTCACGCCACGCGCAACGCTTCGCTCAAGGCCTGCGCGCTGCGGGCTACGAGGTCCTCAACGACGTCGTCATCAACCAGGTGCTGGTCAGCTTCGGATTGCCTGAAAAAACGCTCGCAACCATAGAAAAAATTCAGCAGGACGGTACCTGCTGGTGCGGATCGACCGTCTGGCAGGGCCGCACCGCCATGCGCATCAGCGTCTCCTCGTGGGCCACCACTGAAGACGACGTGGAGCGTAGCTTGGCAGCAATGTTGCGCGCCGCGCACGCAGAATGACGGGCCTGCTTGCCGGCAAATGACAGCCTGTTCACGCTGCCGGGCATCTACAAGGATAGTGTGGACAGGTTTTGGACACACTGTGCCTGTTTCCAGCATTTTTTCGCGAAATTAAAGCCCGGCAGCAGTAGGTTCGATAACCTTCCAAGCACATGCTCCTTGAAGACTGGGCGCAAATCCAAGTTGAGTGAGTTGGTGGACCATGCCCTCCCTCCGGCAGCGGACAACCACGATGCTGGCGATCACGGTATTGGCTGGGTTACTGGGCCTGTATCTGGGATCGCTCATGGGTCGGGAGATTGCCGTATGGGTCACGCAAGCGCACCTTGACCAGTACGCCGGCAGGCTGATCGTCGACGAAGAGGCCTCGGCTGCGGAGTTGCGCACGGCATTGGCGGCCATGGACGCATCCGAACACAAGAGCTGTTCCGCGGCAGAGGTTGGCTATTTTCGCGCCCTCATCTTTGAATCGGAGTTGCTGAAGGATGCCGGTCGGATGCGCGACGGTGTGATCCAGTGCTCCGCTGTGCTTGGCCGGTCGCCGCTGTCACTGCGCGCAGGCGACGCAGCCTTCACGCAACAGGATGGCAGCGCCATCTACCGCGATATGGCGCCCTATGCGAATCGCGGCATGACCACAATCACTCTCGAACGCGGTGGATCGTACGTGGTGTATACGCCGCAGACGCGGCTGCATCTGGAGCCCGCGCCGATGCACTTTACTGAGACGGTCACCGATGCACCGTCACAAAAGCAAGGTTGGCTGCTGGGTGAGGTCTCAGGCGCGGCGCAGGGGATTCTGAACCATGAAGGATTGTATCGCGCCGGTCAGAGCATGTATGCCACGCGCTGCTCGATTCGTTTCTTTGACTGTGTAACGGCCTATACAACGCTTCCTGAGGTGATTGAAGCCAACCAGCAGCGCTATCTGGGTTGCATCGGCTTATCCGGCATTGTCTGCGCGATGCTGGGGTTGCTCGTCTCCGCGCTCTACCAGCGGAACAAGGGGCAGGAGCAGCAATTGCGCAGGGCTATCCGCCAAGGCCGAATTCGCGTGCTCTACCAGCCCATCATCGAGTTGGCTACAGGCCGGGTGGCAGGCGCGGAGGCTCTGGCGCGATGGACCGACGAGTCTGGTACCGCCGTTGCCCCGGATGTTTTTGTCCGCATGGCGGAAGAGCGCGGATTTGTGGGTGAGTTAACCTGCCTGGTAGTTCATCGCGTGCTGCGCGACTTTGGCGAAGTGCTGCGCAACCGGGCTGACTTCCGCGTCAGCGTGAATGTTTCAGCGGCGGACCTGTGTGACCAGCAATTCCCCGCCATGCTTGAGAAGGCGCTCTTCCGGACCGGTATTTCGGCGCACCGCCTTACCATCGAAATCACTGAGAGCTCAACCGTGCGCCACGAGCAGGCCATCAAGGCAATCCACACATTGCGCGAAAAGGGCCACAGCGTGCATATCGACGACTTCGGCACAGGCTACTCAAGCCTGGCGTACCTGCAGGATCTTTCTGTAGACGCCATCAAAATCGACAAGGTCTTTACGCAGGCCATCGGAACCGGATCGGTGACAGTGGGCATCCTGCCGCAAATTCTGGCAATGGCGCAGGTGTTGAAGTTGAACGTAATTGTTGAAGGCGTGGAGACGGTCGAGCAGGCTGCGTATTTCTACTCGGCTGAGTTACCTGTCTTTATGCAGGGCTGGCTTTACGGCAAGCCGCAGCCCTTCTGGGAGTTGCAGAAGATGATGGTGGAAACAGGCAAACACGTTTCCCCAGAAGTGTTCTGCGCAGAGAAAGAAGTGAGTGTTGCCTGACGCTTGCCGGGCTTTCTCTAGCTGTCGCTTCGGAGCCTCACAACCCACTATTGATCCGGCCCTCAAAATAGAAGCACCGTGCCCCATCCATTTCGCAGGTTTTATCGCGAAATGGGTGGGAAGCCTACACACTATTGAAGGATCGGATCGCTAGCGGCAGCTTTGCACTTTGCGGCAGCCGGGCTCAAGAACGACAATAGCGGAATGAAATTGTTTCGCTCCGTCGCCGCTCTCTTGCTGGCCATTGCAATGGCCGCGTCCATGCTGCAAGCGCTTGAAAAGCAGTCCTCCCAGGTCTTTCACGCGCGGCGCGTGGCGCTGGCTGAGAAGCTCCACGGCGGAGTGGCCGTGTTGTTCGCGGCCAAGGAGCCGGTGCTGGACTTCATGGCCTATCGCCAGGACTCTGACTTCTACTACCTGACCGGTTGGACCGAGCCCGGTGCGGCGCTGGTGGTAGTGAGCGCGGGCAGCGATGCGGCCACCCCGCGGCCCTACCAGGAGATTCTCTTTCTGCCCACGCGGAACCTGCGGATGGAGCAGTACACTGGCGCCAAGCTGGATGCGGCCACGCCCGGCGTGACGCAAAAGACCGGCGTGGACGCTGTGCTGCCCATGGCCGAGTTGCCCGCCGTGCTAAACGGCCTGATGGCGAACGAGCGCAGGCTCATTCGTAACCTGTGGGTGCAGCCGGAGTCGGCCGACGCCAAGGCTCTGGCCACCTTTACCGCCACCACGCTGGGCATGGACGCGGCGGCGGAGACGCGTGACGTGACCGCACCGGTAGCCGAGTTGCGCGTGGTCAAAGACGAAGGCGAAATCGCCTTGATGCGCAAAGCGGCCGAGGCCTCAATCGCCGCGCAACTTGAGATGATGCGCGCCGTAAAGCCCGGCGCTACCGAATTGGCCGTTGCCGGCAAAATGGGCGCGGTGTGGGCCGCCAAGGGCTGCGAGCGCGCCAGCTATGCGCCCATCGTGGGCTCGGGCCCTAACTCCACCACGCTGCATTACTCTGAGAATTCGCGCACCATCGAAGACGGCGACATTGTGGTGGTTGACGCTGCCTGCGAGTACTCCATGTACGCGGCTGACATTACCCGCACGGTGCCCGCCAACGGCCACTTTACCCCGCGCCAGCGCGAGATCTACAACATTGTGCTGGCGGCCCAGCAGGCCGCATTCGACGCCTTCGTGGCTGGCAAGTCCACCATCAACGACTTCCTACGCCAGGACCCTAATTCGCTCGACACCGTGGCCTACAACTACATCAACACCCACGGCAAGGCCTTGGACGGCGCACCCCTCGGCAAGTACTGGCTGCATGGCCTCGGCCACATGATCGGCATTGACGTCCACGACCCCGCCAACTATCCGGCCGTGCTCAAGCCGGGCATGTTCTTCACCATCGAACCGGGCGTGTACATTCCTGAAGAAAAAATCGGCGTGCGCATTGAGTGCCATTTCCTGGTGGGCGCAGATGGCAAGCTCGTTGACCTCGATGCAGCCCTGCCGCATACAGCCGAGGATGTAGAAGCTGCCATGCGTGCGAAACAGTAAAGAGCAAGCCAGCGAGTTCATGCGTCGCCACTGACTCATAGAATCGACGAAGCATCCAACCCCTTCACCGTGGCCGTGCTGCAGGAGCAAAGAGTATGGACGACCTTGATCAAAATGAGCGTGAGCCGGAAGATCACTCGCTCGACGGGCTGGCAAAGGCCTTCGCCGACCAGTTGCTGGCCTGCCTGGAAGAGTGCGCGCGCGGACGCAAGGGCCTGTTTGGCCAGTCGGTGAACGCGGACGAAGGTGACGAAGCCTGGCCGGAGGCAATCCAGCTCCGTGAGCTGGCCGCGGCGTTGCAGGGCGTCTTTGCGCAAGACGAAGAGCGCTACGCTTTGGCCGACGAATTCCTTGACCTGTGCACCATGCACGGCGAGTACCACCCCGGTGAGCGCAAGCTGGCGCGAACCTTTCTGGAACGCATCGAGCGCGGCGAAGTGGGCACTCCCACCGAGGTCCGGCCATGGTAATTCTGCATGCATTTCTGGCGCTCGCCGCGGGCTTTGCCACCATGGCTCTGCTGGTGATTGGCATGACGGCGCTGCTGGCTCGCCTGACCCCAAGCTGGGTGGGCGAGAAGGGCAAGCCCCAGCCGGGATACATCTTTGTGAATCTGGCGTACTCGTTTCTGGCCGCTGCTGCCGGCGGCTACGTCACGGCGTGTGCGGCGCCGGTGAACCCCATGCAGCACGTTCTGGCTCTGGCCATGGCCGTGCTGGCTCTGGCCGCGCTCAGCGCCGTGCAGTCGCGCGGCCAGCAGCCCATTCGATATCTGCTTGCGCTGGTGGCGCTTACCCCGTTGGGCGTGCTGGCCGGTGGCCTGATCCGCCTGCGCGTCCTGGGAATTTTGTAGGGAGGTACCACTTGCAGCCCATGTGTCACTTTGGTAGAATAGTGTCACCTACAGTTGAGGGCGGCATTGATGGCGACAATGGAACATCAGATTCGGAATCGGATGAGCGAAAAGGGGCGTGTCGTCGTCCCAGCACCGATCCGTGAGGCTCTCGGGATTGTTGTCGGCGATGCCTTGGATTGGCGTGTTGAAGACGGAGAGGTTCGCATCTCTACGCGGGAAAGCCGTCTCCGGCGCGCTCAGGAGTGGGTACAGCAGATCACTCCGCGGGGAGTTTCACTTGCCGACGAACTGAGCGCGGAGCGGCGGGAAGCAGCCAAGCATGAATGAGGTCGTGTTCGATGCATCTGCCATGCTGGCGATTCTTCAACACGAACTCGGCGCGGAGAAGCTGACGGCTGAAATCCTTGACCGCGCTGTCGCCAGTACCGTAAATCTCGCCGAAGTGCAATCCAAACTTGTCAAAATGAGGAACGACCCCGACAGGGCCTGGGAGGCCGCTTTTTCTACAATTGTCGAGGCCGTACCCTATACATGCGAACAGGCCAAGATCGCTGGAAGCCTGATCGCTGAGACCGAAAGGTATGGATTGTCCTTGGGCGACCGCTCCTGCCTGGCGCTGGCGATTGCGCTGAAGGCCCCGGTCTACACAACGGAGCGCATCTGGAAGAACGTACACGTGGGCGTGCCGATTCACGTGATCCGGTAAGAGTCCCGCACCGGGTCATCCGACCCGCGATGGATGAAACTTTGGGTGCCCCAGGTCTGGATTCTCAGACCTGGGATAGTACGAACCCCAAGCAGCTATTCTGCGCTCTTAAGATATCGTCAGGGTGTCCCATCTTCGCCGCGTACTAGTTCTTGCGGCTAGGGTGGAATTTGATCGCAACGCAACAGCATAGGAGAAATGCGCTAAGCTGTTGCGAACGAGCAACGGTAAGGAAATTTCATGGCAACCATCAGTTCCATCGCCGAGCGCATCAATCAGGCCGCGCATGGGTATGAGTTTGGCAATCTCCAGGAGATGCGGCGGCGGCTAAAGAGCAAAACACGGGTTCCCATGACCATCTTCAACACGGCCAACAAAAGCGTGAACGACCAGCAGGGCTGGGCCTGCCATACTGGTGGCCGGGAGGAGCTTCAGTTCAATATCGGAGTCGAGACAGCGGGCATGTTGCGCTTTGGCGTCGCCTTTTCGCTTGAAACCAGCCGCTCTATGCACCACATAGAACTCTTTTATCCAAAAATCGAGCGATTCAACGAATACTTGCGCCTACATGCGGCAGAATTTGAAGACATGCGCATGTGGATCGAGCGCAAAGAGAAACTCATCGCGGCCCCTGCGGGCGTACGGTCCATTATTGACAGTGAAGCGGTGCGCGGGAACTTCATCTTCATGGGCAAGGCGGCTCCCATCGACACTGCTGGGGTGGAGCAGATCTGTGCGGTCTTTGATCGGCTCTTTCCGCTCTACTGCTTTGTCGAAGGTGGTGAGAATGATGCAGAACTGGAAGCGACGCTAACGGGCGATGCCCCCTTCCACTTTGAAGAAAGACTGAGCGTGGGTCGGGAGCAGGCTAAGCGAAGCCCAAAGGTCGGACTGGCAACCGTCGAACTGCGCTCCAACCAGATCAAGAAACGTTTGTGCGAGCAGCTGCGCGCAACAACTCCTGGGGCAAGGCTGGGAGACGAAATTGCCAGTGGCAACGGCGGGCGGATTGACCTGGTGGCGCTGCTGCCCACAGGCCGCTACGTGTATTACGAGATCAAGCCTGCTGGGCTGGCGCGGGACGCCATCCGGCAGGCGCTGCCGCAGTTGCTCGAATACTGCTACCGCCAGGGAAGCGTCGAGGCCGAGCGGCTGGTTATCGTATCGCAGGCCGTGCTCGACGCTGCTTCAGCCGCATTTCTGGTCGTGCTGCGCGACAAGGGGCTGCCGGTCTTCTACCTACACGTTCCGCTGGACTGAAGCACACGCGCAAAGGCCGGAGCAGATGCTCCGGCCTTTGCCGCTCCTGATCATTGATCAGTATCCACGGCGCTTACCCCTGAATGTCGAACTGTTCCGGGTGCAGAGCCGGGTCGCTCTTGATCAGGATGTTCTTGCCGGTCAGCTCTTCGAACTCCACCAGCCAACTGGCGTTGTTCTGCTTCAGAGCCTTCACCGTCTCGGGATGCACGCGCAGCAGCACGTCGGCCGCTTCAAAATGCTTTTTCATCTTGCGCAGCTCAATGTAGATCTCATTGCACACCGTGACCGGGCTCTTGACCATGCCGGTCGCCTGGCAGGTGGGGCAAGGAACGGACAACGTACGCTCCAGCGACTGCTTGACGCGCTTGCGGGTGATAGCCACCAGGCCAAAGTCATTAAACTGCAGAACCTTGGTCGGTGCCCGGTCGTTCTTCAGCGCCTCTTCGAGCGCGGCCAGAACCCGGAAGCGGTTCTTGCGCTCGTCCATGTCGATGAAGTCGATTACGATGATGCCGCCCAGATCGCGCAAGCGAATCTGGCGCACAATCTCCGGCACCGCGTCCAGATTGGTCTTGACGATGGTGTCTTCAAGCCGCGCGCTCTTGCCCACGTACTTGCCGGTGTTGATGTCGATGGCCACCAGCGCTTCGGTCTGGTTGATGACGATGGAGCCGCCACTCTTGAGCCAAACCTTTGAGCGCAGCGCCTTCGAGATCTCGTCCTCGATGCCGAAGTGCTCAAACAGCGGCGTCTCTTTGGTGTAAAGCTTCACGCGGCGCACCAGCGTGGGCGAGAAGCGGTTCAGGAAGCGCACAATCCGCTCATAGTTGGCTTCCGAATCCACCCAGATGTTGGAGAAGTTCGAGCTCACCTGATCGCGCAGGATGCGCTCGATCAAAGACAGATCGTGGTAGATCAAAGCCGGCGACTTCGAGGTGTCGGAGCGCTGCTTGATGTCGTTCCACAGATTCATCAGGAAGCGCAGATCGGCACGCAACTCTTCTTCGCTGATGCCCTCGGCTGCGGTACGGACAATGAATCCGCCTGAGGCCTCGCCGCGCTCGTGCACCAGAATCCGCTTCAGGCGGTGGCGCTCCTCGTCGGAGGCGATCTTGCGGCTCACACCCACGTGCGAGACGGTCGGCATGAACACCAGGAAGCGGCCCGGCAGGGCGATGTGCGACGTGATGCGCGCACCCTTCTTGGCAATCGGTTCCTTGGCGATCTGAACCAGAATCTCCTGGCCCGGCTTCAGCAGGTCGCTGATGACCGGCAGATCGCTGGTCTGCATGGAGCGGCGCGAAGGTCCGCGGCGATTGTTGCCCGGCAGCGGCTTGTCTGTGCGGCCACCACGACGGCCACGGCCGCCACGTTCGCTCCGGTCGGTACGGCGGCTGGGTGTGCCGGTATCGCTCGTGGTCTCGCTATCGTCTCCATCCTCATCCGCGCCGTCCTCTTCGCCGTTCTTGCCGTCGAATTCCAGCTGGATGCGGTGGTCCTGGTGCGCTTCCTGCAGCATCTCGCCAAGGTCGGCGTTGCGCAGGCGCGCGGGCAGGGTCTGCTCTTCGTAATCGTCGTTGTCGTGGACTTCGGGCTTGTGCCGGCGCGTGTGTGGCACCACGTCGTACTCTTCGCCGTCAATAATCTCTTCCTCGACCTTGCCCTTGCCCGGAGCGTACGCCGAAACCTGGCGGACCGACGCGGGCGCCGGAGCCGGTGCTTCCTCTGCGCCGTCCTTCTTCTTGCCGAAGCCGAACAGCCGGAATCCAGTGGGCGTGGCGGGGTCGATCCGGTGCGAGGCGGAACCCTCGGCAGGTTCGGTTTCAGCCGCGGCTTCTTCGACGGTACCAATGGGGTCAGCCACATTCTCGGTCTCGGCGGGAACCTCAACAAGATGGTCCTCGTCGGCCTCGGGCAGCAGCACTTCCTCGAAGAGTTCCTCGTCTATCTCGGCTGCGACAGGCGCTACCACCACAGGCACAGCAGGAAGCTCAAGCTCTTCAGCGAACTCGGCTTCCTCTACATCGCCCTGAATCTCGGCAACGGGCTCGGAAGGCTTGTTGCTGTGTTTTGAGATCGACTCGCCGGGTAGAAGGCCAGAGCCGTCCCACTCAATGGGCGTCTCAATCAGCGTCGAGGGTTTCGCGAAGGAAGCAGGGCGGACGGGTGCTGGCTTGGGAGCCTCCTCCACCGGAGTGCCGCCGTACTTCGTGAGTGATTCGCCGGGCAGCACAAAGGCAGCAGGCTCGTGTGCACGGGGTGCACGAGGAGCAGCTTGCTTCGAGGGCTCAACGGCAGGCAATGGCTCTATGTGGGCTGAGGCGTGAATGTCGGCGCTGGGTTCGGCGTCGACTGCCGGCTCGTACACCACCTCAAGGGTCTCTTCGGTGGCGGGCTGCTCGGGGCTCTGCGCTGCTGCGCCACGGCCACGGCGGCTGCGACGGCCGCGCCAGCGGCGTCCGCCGGATGTGGTCTGGCCGTCGTCGCCATCGGCCTGCTCTTGGGCCAACTCTACTGACTGGAACTGCTGGGCGGGAGCCAGCACGGTCTCGGTAATCTCCAGTGCCGGGGCCTGCTCGGGGCGAGCTTCGCGCGCGGGGCGGTCTGGCCGGTCGGGGCGCGGCTGCCGCTGGTTGTTCTTGGGCTCGGGGCGTTCCTCAACCTTGGGCCGCTCTTCAACCTTGGGCGCTACGTGGCGAACTTCCCGCGGCGGCAGATTCGCGCCGCTGGCCGCTGCCTTTTCAATTTCGTCGGTCTCTTCGGGGTCTTCCAGCTCCATGAAGTCGGTGACGTAGAGGAATGCGTCCCGCTCCAGGCCAATGTCAACAAAAGCCGACTGCATGCCGGGTAGAACCCTGGTCACACGGCCGTTGTAAACCGACCCCGCCAGTGTGTACTCATTTTCGCGTTCGTAGTAAATTTCTGCGAGCTGATCGTCTTCCAGAATGGCAAGCCGTGTTTCGTGTGGCGTGCTCGAGATGCAAATTTCCTTAGCCATCGTACCTTTCCGCGCCGCTGCTCAATGCAGCTGGCAACTACGGCAGTACGGGATGGAAGCGCTCAAGACGGGCAGGGGAAGGGAAGGGGAGCAAGGACGGCGCGAAGATACCTGACGTGCCGGAAGCTGCGGTTTGGCAGGCCCTGATGGGCGGCGAACCGCGGCGGAAGTCCCTGGGGACATGCCGGACGAAGGTATTGGGTCGGCAGTCCGAATGCAGAGAGTTTGTGGCCAACCATGCCGAAAAATCCGGCGGGGCCGTTCCACCACTGGCGCACGCATGGGCGATCAGCGCTAGAGGAGCGAGGCAAATCTGCCACAAGGCTCCGGCGCCATCCATGCGGGGTTGAAGCCACCAGGGGCAATCCCGTCTCTGCGTGCTCATAAACCCTAATCCTGCCGGTTGAGGTCCATTCCGGACCGGCCGGCAAAGTGATTGTGTAAAACCTCCTGCGGCCAGGCAAATGCCCCAAGGCGGCAGGAGCGGAACTTACTTTGAAGCACTACGGCCAACACTGACCGGACTGCCTCAGTTCACAAACCGGCGCATGCGGACATTCATAGCCGCGCCTAGCGCAAGGAAGGTGAACAACACCGAAGACCCGCCGTAACTTAAAAGCGGCAAGGGTATTCCGGTTACTGGCATGAAACCGATGACCATGCCCACGTTGACCGCAATCTGAAAGGTCAACACAGCCACAGCTCCCATGATAATCAGTGAGCCAGACAGGTCGGCGGCTGTTTGAGCGTTCTGAATCAAACGCATCAATATGGAGAAGTATAGCAGCAGGATGAAGATCGCACCGACGAACCCGTGTTCCTCGCTGAAGGCGGCAAAGATGAAGTCTGCGTGCGGGATGGGCAGGAAGTCGCCTTGGGTCTGCGTTCCTTTCGCCGTACCTTTGCCCAGCACCCCGCCGGAACCCACCGCAATACGCGACTGCAGCAGTTGGTAGCCTGCTCCGCGAGGGTCGTCGCCGGGGTTCACAAAGCTCGTAAGTCGTGCCATTTGATACTTGGGCAGTTTTCCACTGGACCAGATTCCGCCCGCCAGAGCGGCCCCGCAGATGAGCAGAATCAACCCCTGGCGGAGGTTGATGCCGCCCAGGAAGAGGCCGGCAACCAGGATGGGAAGGAAAGTAAGCGAGGTTCCCAGATCGGGTTCCTTGAGAACCAGAAGCATGGGAAGGCCCACCATGGCGAAGGCTTTGAAGATGTCGCGCCAGGTAAGGCTGCGTCCCCCCAGGTTGGCAAAGTAGCGGGCCACCATCAGGATCAGCACCAGCTTCATCCACTCCGAAGGCTGGAAGAGCATCGGCCCCAGCTTGATCCAGCGGCGTGCGCCCAGTGCTTTGTGCCCGATGTGGGGAATGAGGACAGCGGTGAGCGCGAGCAGAAACACGCCGTAAGCCCACGGCACCCAGTCAAGCAACCGATGGTAGTCGATCTTGGCGAACAGGAACATGGCCACCAGCCCGCCGCCAATCCAGAAAAGCTGTTTGGTATGGAAGCCGACGTATTTGGTGTGCAGCGTTGCTGAATAGATCTCCAGCACCGACAGTGTGCACAGGACCAGGACCATCACAAACAGGGTCCAGTCGAAGTCGCGGAAGCTCAGGAATCTGCGCATCAGTCGTGCTCCTCGCGGAAGCGGATAGGCTGCCAGATATGCAGCCACGCTGGAACCCGCAGCAGGCCGGTGGCCAGGGCGGGCGGCGCCGTGTCGGGGGTCACGAAGAAGTGGCCAGTGTGCAGCGCTTCCGTCGGTTTGCCATGCAGTCCCGGTGCAGGATTGGACCACACAGCGCCCACTTCCACGGGCTTCGCGGCCGCGTCGGCGTTCAGGTTGTGGTCTTTGCGCCGCTGCTTGGTTACGTACGTGTTCACCACTTTGGCGGCAATCAAGGCAGAGCTGGCTCCCCAGTCGCCGTGTTCCTGCAGGACGACGATGGCGAACTCGGGATTGCGCCGGGGCACCATGCCCACAAACCAGGCGTTTGGCGTCTTGGCCCCGCCTTTCACGTGGGTATCACCGCCGCCCACCACCTGCGCGGTGCCGGTTTTGCCGGCAAAGTCGATCCCGTCCAGGTGCGCCGCTGCGGCGGTGCCGGTGGTGGTAGCCGCAGCCATGCCCTCGGTGATAGTCATCCACGCTTCGTCTGAGAGTGGCGCCTGCTTTTCGCCCGAGCCCGGAAAGGCATCGTCGATGGCGGTGCGAAGATCGTGCGGCAATTGCTCCGGGTCTACCAGATGCGGGCGAACAAAGTGGCCCTTTGACGCCAGCCCGCTCAAGGCGCGCAGAAGCTGGATGGGCGTGACCTGCGTTTCACCCTGCCCAATGCCCACGGAGATGGTGTTGCCGGCATAGTACTTCTGGTGGTAGGTCTTCATCTCCCATTGCGTTGAAGGCATGATGCCGGCCATCTCGCCCGGCAGGTCAATGCCGGTGCGCTGTGAAAGCCCAAAGCTGGTCGCGTAGCGGGCGATGGTGTCGATGCCCAGCTTCTGCGCCAATGCGTAGAAGAAGGTGTCGCAGCTGAGCGGAATGGCCTGGTGAATGTCCAGCACGCCGTGGTGCTTGTCGCACTTGAAGAAGCGGCCGTAGAAGGTGCCGCCGCCGACGCAGTTCACGCGCATATCCTGCGCCACGCCCTCTTCCACACCCGCGGCCGACATGATGATCTTGAAGGTCGATCCCGGCGCCAGTTGATCCTGAATGGCCTTGTTCATCAGCGGATGGTTGGGGTTGGTGATCAGCTGGTTCCACTCCGTGCGCCCGATGCGGACTGAAAAGGCGTTGGGGTCATAGCTGGGATGAGAGACCAGCGCCAGAATCTCGCCCGTCTGCGGGTTCATGGCGATCACCGCGCCGTTGGCGTCGCCCAGCGCCAACTCTGCGGCCCGCTGGATGTCGATGTCCATGGTCAGCTTCAGATCCTGACCGGGGGTAGCGTGCTGCGTGCGCAGGTAGCCGATCTCCCGCCCGTGGCTGTCTACAATCACGTCGCGCGAGCCATCTTCGCCGCGCAGCAACTGGTCGTAGGTCTCTTCCACTCCTGCCTTGCCCACCACATCGCCCGGCTCGTAATAGGTGAAGCGCGGATTGTTCAAATCCTCTTCGCTCACCTCGCCCACGTAGCCGATCAAGTGCGAGGCGAAGCCGTCGCGCGGATACAGTCTCCGCTCTTCGCCCACCGTTTCCAGCTCTGGCAGTTCGTTGCGGTGCGCCTCAATGAAGGCTTGCTCGTCGGCCGAGATGTCTTGCTTGATGGGGATTGGCTGGTAGCCGGGCGAAGTGCGGTAACGGCGCAAGGTAGCGGTCAACTGCTCCAGGTCCAGATGCAGCCCCTGTGCAATGAAGGGCAAATCGGCGTCAACGTTGTGGTTCTGTTCGCGGACCAGAAAGCAGGAGACCGACGGGTAGTTGTCCACCAGCAGGCGTCCGTCGCGGTCAAACAGCTTGCCGCGCGCTGCCATGATCGGCTCCTTGCGGATGCGGTTCTGCTCAGCCAGCTGGCGGAAGTATTCCGCGCCCACCACCTGCAGCCTCCACAGCTGCGCAGCCAGTACCAGCATGATGATCAGAATGAAGTACTGCACCGCCGCCAACTTGACGGTGGGGAGCTTCTCGCCGCGATTGCCAATGCTACCGATCATGCCAGTGAACCCAGGGTAACGCGTATTGCAGGTTTGATTGCTGCCGGAAACAACAGGGGACAATCGGAACAACTACCTTGAACGAAAGGCGATCCCCGTCCCTCGGTCCCAAAGTCCCTCGTGTCCTGAGTCTGAAATTCATTCAACAATTGAAGCTGTCATCCTGAGCGAACGGGGCCCCAGGCGTACTCTTCAGCCTGGGGGTGGTGAGTCGAAGGATCTGCGGTTGTTCTTCAACCAACTTCAGATTCACCACACCAGTCCCCTCAGTCCCTAATCCCTGATCTTGAACCGGTCAAGCAGCGGGAAGAGCACCATCACGATCAGTGCGTTGCCGGCAGCGCGAGCCAACTCGTTAAACCACGACCACTCCAGGGCCAGGCCCAGCATAATACGAAAGATGAATACATAAATGGCGCTCGAAAGCAGCGAGAGCAGGATCGTCAACACCGTGCGGATGGTGTGGTTCTCAACGTCGATGCGCACACCCACCGAGGCGGCCAGAAAACCAACAACGGTCTTTGAGATGCCATTGATGCCAATGGCGCGATGCGAAAGCGCGTCTTCCAGCAGCCCCATGATCACGCCCATGATGGTTCCCTGAATCGGGCTGCGGCGCGCCATGGCAAAGTAAACGGTGATCAGCAGTGGAAAGTCGAACCAGATGTAACGGCCCACCACGCGGGGCAGCCAGGCCTGCAGCACCAGCGCGATCAGCGGCGCCAGCACGTAAACCAGCAGCGGATAACGTCGAATCTCAACTTCGCGGCGGGATTCAAGACCAAGCACGGACATGGTGGCTAGTTCCTCCCGGTGGCGGGCGCTGTGGCCGGGGCCATGCGCTTGGTAGTTGAGTTGCCGGCAGGCCGTATGGCATTCGGCGACGATCCGGCAGCAGGCCGTGTAGACGGCTGCGAACCTGGCCCGACTGGCAAACTGGCAGCGGCTGCGCGGGGACTGAAGCGGTCTGCATGAAGCGGAGGCAGCGCACGGGTTGGCGTTACCGGCTTGGGAGTTGCGTCCGGCTGCGTCGGGTCCGGTTGCTGGACAACGGGCAGGTTGGGATCTGTCAGTCCGGGCAGCCGCTCGGCCATGATCTGCGAGGCCTTCTGCTGCTCCTTCATGGTGCCAACATCCGAACCTTTCAACGCTTCACTGGCGGCAATGTCCTGCTGCTGCTGGTCGCTGAAGCGGGGCTGCGTTGAGGTAACCACCAGAACCTCGTCAAGACGGGCCAACTGGGCGGCAGGCTTCACCTGAACCAGAATGTAGGAGTCGCGGTCGGGGTCGGGAATCACCTTCTGCACCTCGCCCACCGGCAGGCCGCGCGGGAAAATCATGTCGCCGCCCGCGGTAAGAATCTTTTCGCCCGGCTTGATCCGCTGGTCTGACATGATACCTACAATCTCCAGCAGTCCAGCGCCGTTGCCGCGCAGAATGCCGCGGATGCGGGTCGTCTCCAGAATCACGCCCGCCCCGGCCGTCTGGTCGTTTACCTCCAGTACCTGTGCGGTGTGCTGGAAGACGTCGCGCGTCTTTCCCACAATGCCGTCGGCGGTGATCACGGCCATGTCTGGCTTGATGCCGTCATTCGAGCCCTTGTCGATATAGAAGACCCGGGACTGATCGGAGCCCGAAGAGCCAATGGCCTGGGCCGGGATCGTGGTGTAGATGTACTTCTGCTGAAAATCCAGTACCGCCTGCAACCGCTGGCCTTGCCGCGCATCTTCAAGCAGCGATGCCTGCTCCAGCCGCAGCCGGTCGATGGTTCTTTGCAGGTCAAGATTCTGCTGGCGGACGCTGTGCAGGTCAAGATAGTTCTGCCACAGTGTCAGCAATCCGATCTTCGTGTAGTGGATGCTCCGCTCTGGCGGTGCAAGCAGGCTCTCAGCCCAGAAGCGGATCAGCCGCACGCCGGGGCCATCGTTGGAGTCAAGAATGCCGCGGCCGTCCGTGGTGCGGCGCACCTGGACAGCCAGTCCCACGATCTGCGCCAGCAATATGACGAACAGAACCAGGATATTCCGGTAGCGGGAGAAGAAGGGTTCCATAAGAGCAGGGAACAGGGGTCAGGGAACAGGGGTCAGTTGGAGCCCTGATCGGTCATTTCTTGACGACAGCCCACAATGCGGCTAGTGCGCTGAAAACAGAAGCAATAGAAGAAACCAAAGCAAGAATCCAAAGACGCGATTCGCGGTTGCGCCTTTCTGCCTCAATCACTCTGCGCTGCAACTCAAAATCAGCCGCCTTCGGTGATCGCCCGGAAGAACTCTGTGTGCGTAGATCGCCTAAAAGGTCAACGCCAAGTTCTCTTGCGCGATCTTCCAGCTTTTTGCCTTCCAGAAGCCTTGCCATTCAAACTCCAACGCAGGCGGACTCCGTTTTCAGCCATCTTTACGAGTCGGCTCGGGGATCAGGGTCTTACTGACCCCTGACCCCTGACAACTGAACCCTGCAGTTAGTCGATCTTGATCTTGCGCAGCAGGCGGAAGTCCGAGAGCATTTTGCCCGTGCCCAGCACCACTGAAGCCAGCGGGTCGTCGGCTACCGATACCGGCAACCCGGTTTCCTCGCGGATGCGCTTGTCAAGATTCTTGATCAGCGCACCGCCTCCCGTCAGCACGATGCCGCGATCCGAAATGTCAGCAGACAGCTCCGGCGGCGTGCGCTCCAGCGCCACACGGATGGCATTCATGATCACTGCAATGCACTCGCCCAGCGCTTCACGAATCTCGCTGTCGTCCACCGCGATGGTCTTGGGTACACCTTCAATCAGGTTGCGGCCCTTGATCTCCATCGTCAGCGGTTTGTCCAGCGGGAACGCGGAGCCGATCTCGATCTTGATCTGTTCTGCCGTGCGTTCGCCGATCAGCAGGTTGTACTTCCGCTTCAAGTAGTTGGTAATGGCCTCGTCCATCTGGTTGCCGGCCATCCGCACCGAGCGCGAATAGACGATACCGCTGAGCGAGATGACGGCGATGTCCGTGGTGCCGCCGCCAATGTCAACCACCATGTTGCCCGAGGGTTCCGTGATCGGCAAACCTGCGCCGATTGCGGCCACCATGGCTTGCTCAACCAGGTAAACCTCGCTGGCTTTGGCGCGATAAGCCGAGTCTTCGACCGCGCGCTTCTCCACCTGTGTAATCTCAGACGGCACGCCGATCACAATGCGCGGATGCACCAGCATCTTGCGGTTGTGGGCCTTCTGAATGAAGTAGTTGAGCATCTTCTCTGTTACCTTGAAGTCGGCAATAACGCCGTCCTTCATAGGCTTGATGGCGACGATGTTGCCGGGCGTGCGGCCGAGCATTTCCTTGGCCTCTTTGCCGACGGCCTCCACCTCGCCCGTATTCTTGTTGATCGCGACGATCGAGGGCTCGTTGACGACGATGCCTTTACCCGCTGCGTACACGAGAGTGTTGGCGGTGCCGAGATCGATAGCCAGATCGCTCGAGAACATACTGAAGAGCGAGCGCAAGCCATGCGACCGCGAAGAGCGCGAAGGATAACCATTCAATGACATTGGGAAACCGAATCTACCTCATTAATATTGTACGGCCAACGGGAGGGGAGAGTGGCGGGAACACGAAAACCCCGGTCGCGGACGCGCCTGCAGGGTAAACATTTTTCACCTCCAGGCTGTTCCCGTGCCAAGCCGCGCCTGCTACGGCAGCAGAACCTGCCCGATTGATCCGGTCCTCAAAATAGAAGCACCGTGTAGATGCCCCGTGCCCCATCCATTTCGCAGGCTTTATCGCGAAATGGGTGGGAAGCCTACACACTATGTAAGAACCGGATCTATAGTTTTGGCTTGGTCTGATTTCGGCGCTACAATCACCCCATGAGCCGTACCGCCCAACAAATCCTCGAAGACGCGCGCAGCCTTCCACCCGGTGAGTTCAATTGGCTCATTGAGGAACTGCTGCAAGTCGGAGATGGCGCGAGCGAGGCTGAGGTTGAAGCTTCGTGGAAGGCTGAAGTCGAGCGGCGTGTCGCTGCACCTGAGGTTAGCACCTGCTCATGGGAAGAAGCGGAAACCCCTCCTCTCCGGTTTACTTCTCAACTACCTGCCACTTCTGCCGATAAGGGCCTTTGAGCGGCTGCGTTCAGCGCAACTGCAGGAGGATGCCATGTCGGTTGTGATTGCCTATCGGATATTGGAGGCCACCACGCGGGAAGCGATGGAAGAGGCGGTGCGCGAGTCTCTCAGCAAGGGATGGCAGCCGCTGGGCGGGTTGACCATTGCCGCAGGCGTCTTCTACCAGACCATGGTGGGCAGCTAGGCGAAGCGCGGGCTTTCACCAGAGCTGGATCATATGGCTGCGGGCGTACCCTCAGGTGCGCTCGGGGCCGTCGAGCGTTTTCTTATTGATCCGGCTCTCAAAATAGAAGCACCGTGCCCCATCCATTGCGCAGGTTTTATCGCGAAATGGGTGGGAAGCCTACACCCTATTGAAGGGCCGGATCGTCAGAGCCGCGCATCCACCACATCGCGCAAGGCAAAGCTGGTCTCCAGCCGCGTAACCCCTGGCAGGCGGCTCAGCTCGCTCTGGTGCAGGCGACCGTAGTCGTCGATGCCGGCCACCCGAGCCACCAGCATATAGTCGTACTGGCCGGCCATCAGATGGCAGCTCACAATATCGTGGCAGCGCCGGACGGCGGCCTCAAAGGCCTCCAGCACATCGGCCGACTGCCGCTCCAGTGTGACGCGGATATAAACCGTGCGCCGCTTGCCCAGGAAACGGTCGTCTACTAGCGCGCGGTAGCCGCGGATGGCCCCTGAAGCCTCCAGCGCCAGAATCCGCCGCGACGCTGCTGAGGCGGACAGCCCGACAGCCTCCCCCACCTCATAATTTGTGGCCCGCCCGTGACGCTCCAGATAGCGCAGGATCGCCAGATCCAGATCGTCAAGGGCATCTAATGCGTAAGTGGGGAGTATTTCCGTTACTTTGCCTGAATTGATCTTCAAATCATCACGAATCGTTCCCATTCATTGGTTTTACTACGAACTTTGCACGCATTGACCGCTACTTTCGCCGTAGGATGCAGTCAAGTCGTGTTGGAGGCTGTCCGGCATCGAGTTTTGCGCGTCTTTTAGGACGGCCATCCAGGCTCAATAACAGGAAGCAACGGCACAAACACCCACCTAAAGGCACACAAGGAGACCGCCCATGATCATTGGAGTTCCCAAGGAAATCAAAGACAACGAAGCCCGCGTAGGCGTTACACCGGCAGGCGCAAAGGCGCTGGTGGAGGCTGGAAACACGGTTCTGGTGGAGACCGGAGCGGGAGCGCTGTCCGGCTTCCCGGATGCCGACTACCAGAATGCCGGCGCTGAGATTGTGGGCGAGGCCGGTTATGCCTGGGGCAAGGCCGAGATGGTCATCAAGGTCAAGGAGCCCATCGAGGCTGAGTACAAGTTCTTCCGCAAGGGACTGGTTCTGTTCACCTATCTCCATCTGGCTCCGGTTAAGGCGCTGACGGACAAGCTGCTTGAGTCCGGCGTAATCGGCATTGCCTATGAGACGGTGAAGGACCGCACCGGCGCACTGCCCCTGCTGATGCCGATGAGCGAAGTGGCCGGCCGCATGAGCGTGCAGGTAGGCGCTACGTATCTTGAGAAGCAGAACGGCGGCTTCGGCATTTTGCTGGGCGGCGTCCCAGGCGTGTTGCCTGCCAACGTGGTGATCGTTGGCGGTGGCGTGGTGGGCACCAATGCGGCGCGGATCGCCGTGGGCATGGGCGCCAGGACCACCCTGATCGACCTGAACCTGAACCGCCTCCGCGAGATCGACGACCTCTTTGGCGGCAAGCTCCAGACGCTGGCCTCGAATAGCTACAACATTGCCGCGGCCACCAGCCAGGCCGATCTGGTCATCGGCGCCGTTCTGGTTCCGGGCACCACGGCTCCCAAGCTCGTCACCAAAGAGATGGTCAGCAAGATGAAGAAGGGCGCGGTCATCGTGGACGTGGCCATCGACCAGGGCGGTTGCATTGAGACGGCCCGGCCCACCTCGCACTCCCACCCCAGCTACACGGTCGATGGCGTGGTGCACTACTGCGTCACCAACATGCCGGGCGCCGTGGCTCACACCTCCACGCTGGCCCTGACCAACGCCACCCTCCCCTACGCTCTCAAGCTGGCCAAACTCGGCGCGCGCGAAGCCCTGAAGCAGGACGCAGGCCTGGCCGAAGGCCTGAACACCTGGCTCGGCCAACTCACCTATCGCGGCGTAGCCGAAAGCCAGCAGCGCGAGTGGACACCTGTAGCAAGCGTGATCGCGTAAGGCAACACCTCCAGTCGCCAAAGCGCGGCATGAAAAGCAAACACCTTGCGCCTCCGGTTCAAAACCGGAGGCGCTTTTTTTCCCTACACCAAATCGATGAACGCCGGGGTGCCCCCTGCCCCTCGCATTTGGGGACATGGAATGGATGCTGCTTCCCTTCCGGATCTGCACAGCACCAATCCGCAACGATCAAGAAATGTACCAGAGAAAGCCCCATTTTGGTGTTGTTTTAGGCACACCTTTTTTGGGCGCGGGAACTGTGGTTCTGTGGTGAAGAAACTCACGGTCGGGCGGTGTAAATCGGGTGGTGTATCGGCTCTATTTGGTACTGTTGACGCATGGGATATGAGGCAGTTGAGCAAGGAAACATCGATCTCGAAGCGCTGGTAAGCGATGTGGTGGCGCGCGCCGTGAAAGCTGGAGCCACTGACGCCGAGGCCGTGGCGCGCGAGGGCGACGAGTTCAGCGTGAACGTCCGCATGGGTCAGGTGGAGACGCTCAAGGAGTCTGGCTCGCGTGGCCTGGGAGTGCGCGTGTTCGTGGGCAAGCGCTCGGCGTCGGCCTCCACCAGCGACCTGTCGCGCGAAGGGATCGAGTCCCTGGTCGAGGGAGCGCTGGCGCTGGCCCATGTCACGGAAGAGGACGCCTTCAGTGGCTTGCCGGAGACGGGCGAATTTGGCTCGATCCAGGAAGACCAGCATCTCTATTTCGATGATGTGTACTCGCTCAGCAACGAGCAGCGCATTGAGTGGGCCCGCCGGGCTGAGGCAGCGGCTCTGGCTGCCGATCCGCGTATCACCAACTCTGACGGCGGCAGCTTTGACGCGGCCACGGGGCAAAAGGCAATGGCCAACTCGCGCGGCTTTGTGGGTAGTTCCAAAAGCAGTTATGCGGGCGTGGCCGCGGCTCCCCTGGCCATGGACACCAATGGTCAGATGCAGCGCGACGGCTGGTGGTCGGGTGCGCGCAGGCTGGCCGATCTCGAAACGCCGGAGTCCATCGGCCAGGAGGCAGCGCGGCGGACGCTGCGGCGGCTGGGCGCACGGCGGGTGCCCACGCAAAGCGTGCCGATTGTGTTTTCTCCGGAGGTGGTGCGGTCGCTCATCGGCTCGGTTTTTGAGGCGGCCTCGGGCGACGCCATCTGGCGCGGCGCGTCGTTTTTGGCTGGCAAGTTGGGTGAGATTATTGCCTCGGAGAACATCACCATCGTGGATGACAACCTGATGCTGCTGCCCACCGGCGCGGGCGGCTACGGCACCTCGCCCTTCGATGGCGAGGGCTTGCGATCACGGCGCACGGTGGTCGTCGAGCAGGGCAGGCTGGCGAGCTATCTGCTGAACACCTATACGGCACGCAAGCTTGGTCTGAAGTCCACGCACAACGCCTCGCGCGGCCTGGCTGGAACGCCGGGCATTGGCTGCGGAAATCTTTATCTCGAACCGGGCGAACTGACTCCGGAAGAGATCATCAAGGGCGTGGACGCGGGGCTCTACGTGACCAGCCTGATGGGTTTTGGAGTCAACACCGTCACGGGCGACTACTCGCGCGGCGCGGCCGGGTTATGGATCGAGAAAGGCGAGCTGACGCACGCCGTGGAAGAGGTGACAGTGGCGGGCAATCTGGCCGAGATGCTGCGCCACGTTACGGCCATCGGTAACGACCTTGTGTTTCGCGGAGCCGTGGCCGCGCCCACCATTCGCATTGACGGCATGACCGTGGCAGGGGAGTAGAAGAGAGTGGAGCAGCTTGGGTTCGATCCAACGGCTGGACGCGCAGGGTTGAAAGACCTGCCCACACTTCCCGCCGTCTTTGCGCTCTATGGTGCGGAGGCGAAGGACGAGCCGTATGTGGGCCGCACGCCTAACCTGCGCGGGCGGCTGGAGCGGCTGCTCGTCCCCTCGGAGAAGCTTCCGCGCCGCCTGCAACTGGCCAGCCGCGTCAAGCGCATCGCGTGGCAGCCGGCCGGCTCGGAGTTCGAGTCGCTGCTGGCGCAGTTTTCCCTTTTGGGCGAGATCTTTGGCGCAGACAGGGCCGTCGAGCGAATGCATTTGCGCGCGCCGGCTTTCGTGCGCTATCTCGGTGGCAACCCTTATCCGCGCGTAGTGGTGACGCACAGGCCCAGCCAGCGCGAGGACGCATGGGCCTACGGGCCGTTCCCCAGCCGTGCGGCGGCCGAGCGCTATGTGGATGAGGCGCTCAAGCTCTTTCTGCTGCGCCGCTGCGTCGAAGATCTGGAGCCCGATCCCAGCCATCCGGGCTGCGTGTACTCCGAGATGAAGATGTGCCTTGCGCCCTGTTATAAAGGTTGCGCGGACGAGCGCTACTCCGAAGAGTCCGCAGGCGTAGAGCGGTTCCTGGCCACGCGCGGCGAGAGCCGGCTGGTGGAACTGCGCGCTGCGCGGACTGCGGCCAGCGAGGAACTGGAGTTTGAGAAGGCTGCCCTGCTGCACTCCCAGGTGGTGCGCGTGGAAGGTATTCGCGCGCTTGCCGCTGAGCTGGTGCGGCCCCTGAACGAGCAACGAAGCGTGCTGCTTCATGCCTCGGCTGAGCCCGGTGCGGTGGCCGTGTTTCTGTTTGAAAGCGGGAGGCTGCGCGGGCCAGGCCTGTTCTCGACGCTGGGCATGAGAATCCAGAACGAGCAGTCGGGGTCCTCGTCCCTATTCGCCCAGCCTATGGCGCTGGAGCCAGTGGTTGAAGAGCAGGGACCAGGGAGCAGGGACGAGGGACGAGGGACTAGGGACCAGGAACTAGAGCCGGGGACTGAGGGAGCAGGGAGCAAGGACTGCGCCGGACCGCCGGTTGCGTCGAAGGTTGTGCGCGGAATGCTGGAGACGCGGCTCGAGGCGGTTCTCGACCAGCTTGCCACAACGGGCACGGCGGCGACGGCTGCCGTTCGGCAGGGACACATGGCGCTCGTCAAGCGCTGGTACTACCGGCCGGAGGCGAAGCGCGTGGGTGAGATCTTTTTTCCGAACGAGGCGGGCGAGTGGCCGGTGAAGGCCATTCTGCGTGGCATCGGCCGCGTGGCTGCACGGGCCATCGAGCGATAACTACGGGCTCGTGCAACGTTCGTTGACGGAAGAACAACCGGCCGAAGCTGCGGCAGACCGATTCGCGGCGTTGCAGGGAGCGGATGCGTGTTATTGATCCGGCCCTTAAATAGTGTGTAGGCTTCCCACCCATTTCGCGATAAAACCTGCGCAATGGATGGGGCACGGTGCTTGTATTTGAGGGCCGGATCAGTAGGGAAGTCGCCCGCCGCCAGTATCGATCACTTCCAGTGCATTAGGAAGGCTGTGAGGTCAGTGGACTTCAGGTGGCGCATGTCCTCGAACTCGCCTTTCTGCTGGCTGAAGATCAGTTTCCCGTCTTCATCGAGAACAGCCAGCGCCGGGACGCCCTTGTCGAGCGGGACGGCATACTGATGGGCCAGGTCTTCATTGGCGTTGGTGTAGTCGTGGGGATTGTCGTTGTCAGTGTTGATGAAGACCACGATGAAGTTGCTGTCGAGCGGGGCCCGATTTACCGGGTCGTGCATGTAGCGGTCCATCGCCTGGCAGTCTCCACAGGAACTCCAGCCAAAATCCAGCAGGACGCGTTTGTGGGCGAGGGGCGCCTGGCGCAATGCTGCGGCCAGATCGGCCCGGGCCTGGGCGGCGGGTGGATAGAGTACCGGGTCGGGATGCACGTTGCGGAAGGTGAAGAAGCCCGCGACCAGCGAAACGGTGATCCAGGGCAGGAAGGCCCAGGCGAGCAGGCGGCTGGTCTTCATGCGCTGCGGAGGCGGAGGCATCTCCTGCTCGGGCAGAATGTTGGCGTCGGCGAGCAGGGTGCGGGTGGCCTCGGTGGACTGGCATGGGGAGGATTGGAAGGCCCGCCAGATCCAGAATGCCGCCAGAACGGGCCAGACCAGGGAGAGCACGAGCGAGAAGTGATCCAGCGGGCGGTGGCGAAGAAAACGGATGATCGGTGTGGACAGATACAGCATGGCGACGAAGCCCCAGAGATTGGCATTGAGGATGCCCATCCACTGCTGGGTGGCTGGCCTGCAGGACTTCTGGACTGCTTTGATGTAGCGCTTGCGCATCTCTTCCGGGGTGGGAAGAAAGCTGCCCGTTCGCACCTTGCGCCGGATGGTCGTGAAGGCGATCCAGACGGGAATCGCGAGTAGCAACCCAATGAGCAGTAGGAACAGAGAGCCTATGAGCCAGGAAATAGGGCGGGGCAGGCAGCCCGGCTGCCAGAACATGCGGGCTGTGAGCAGGAACATGGCGGCAAGGGTGAGCAGGATCAGGGACGCGGTTGCCGAGGCGACCCAATAGGATGATTGCGGCCAGAAGGGCTTGCCGGGGCCGTATTTCTCAAGATCGGCCTTCAACTTTTCCGCCCTGGCGGCGCGGGAGAGGAAGAAGCTGCCGGTGCGGATCTTCCTGCGCAGGGCCTTGGCGAAGGCGTAGAGGAAGACGAGGAGGAGTTCGCAGAGGCAGGCGACGACCAGAAAGCCCATGACCGATCGATCCGGGTTGGGAAGGGAGTCGAAGAGGCTGTTCCAGTGGAGTAGAGCTAGGACCAGGCCGATGGCTAAGAGAAGGCTAAACAGGATCAGGAAAACGCCGCCCACGATCTGGCTGCGGCGCAGGCGGATTTCCAGCAGCTGTTCGTCGATCTGGTTCATGGCAACCTCAGTGCGAGATTCAGAGTACCAACCAAGATAGCGCACACCTGTGGGGATGTTTCTGACATTTGTTGCAGAGCACGCAGAGAGCAACCGCAGATCTTTCGACTTCGTTCCATACAACCGGCCAAACTACGCTCAAGAGTCCAGAGGCATTTCCTATGCGGGCTCTGGAGGCAGGGCGCTCGGTGCGATTGGCTTGTTGTGGTTTCGTAATCCAGTGCTGTGTCTTATTTGGTGGGCGTAAACTTAGAGCGAAGACCAGCGAGCCGGCTTGGGAGCAGTGGAGTTCCCCCAAGCTGCACCAGGCGTAAGGCGAGGTGAGTTGTCTGCGCTTCGTCTGTTTGAGAAATTGTTTACCATCGGAAAGGTTCCCAAATGTTTGCACCGAATGCCTACCAGCACCCCCGCGAAGAGATTCTTCAGGCCATGGAGCGCATCTACCGCTACCGTATGACCACTACCAGCGGCGGCAACCTGTCCATTCAGGAACCGAACGGCAATGTGTGGATTACGCCGGCGCGGGTAGACAAGGGCTCGCTACGCCGGGACGACATTGTCTGTGTGGGGCCGGACGGGACGGTTGCCGGCATCCGCAAGCCCTCCTCGGAACTGCCAATTCACCAGCGAATTCGTGTCAAGCGGCCGGAGCTGGCGGGCATTGTGCACGCGCATCCGACGGCGCTAGTGGCCTTCAGCCTGGTGCATCAGGTGCCCAATACGCGGCTTTTCCACCAGTCGCATCGGGTTTGCGGCGAGCCGGGCTTCATCCCGTATGAGCTGCCGGGCTCGGCCGAGCTAGGCGAGGCGGTGGCCGAGGGCTTTGCCAAGGGCTATAACGCGGTCATCCTTGAAAATCATGGCGTGGTGACCGGCGGCAAGACCTTTCAGGAGGCCTTCCGGCGGTTTGAGACGCTGGAGTTTACGGGCAAGACGCTGATCAAAGCCCGGCTACTGGGCGGCGAGGTGCGCTTTTTGACCGACGAGCAACTGGCCGCCGAAAGAGAGCGCAAGTTCCTGACCGAGAGCTTTGAGCCCGACTACCCATCGAGCGACGAGAAGGAGATCCGGCGCAAGGTGGCCGAGTTTGTGCGGCGCGCCTACCGGCAGCGGCTGTTCATCAGCACGCAGGGCAGCTACTCCGCTCGTCTGGGCAGCGACAGTTTTGTGATTACCCCGCGCGCCATGGACCGGGGAACCATGGAGGCCCACGACCTGGTGCTGGTGCGCAACGGACGCTTTGAGGCAGGCAAGACGCCGAGCCACGCGTCGCTGGTGCATCAGGCCATCTACCAGCGGCACCCGGAGGTGGGCGCAATTGTGAACGCTTATCCGGTGAACGCGACAGCCTTTAGCGTAACCGGCACGGTGCTGGACAGCCGCACCATTCCGGAGAGCTACGTAGTGATTCGCAACGTGGGCGCGGCCAAGTACGGATGGCAGTTTGGCGACGGCCAGGAGCCGGCCGAGCTGCTGAGCCCAACGCGCCCCGCTCTGGTAATGGAAAACGACGGCGTGCTGGTGACGGGCTCCGATGTTCTGGAGGCGTATGACCGGCTGGAAGTGCTGGAGTCGACGGCCGAGGCGATTATCAATGCCCGCGCGGTGGGTGAGCTGCAGCCGTTGTCCGACGAAGTAACCCGCGATCTTGATCGGGCCTTCTTCGGGATCTGAGGACGATCAGCAAGTCAGCGCGTTGGCGAGCTGGCAAATCGAGGCCAACTACGCGGGTCGGAGTCTTCACTCCGGCCCGCTTCTGTTTTGGGACTTGTTCGAGGTTGGGAATTGCTCAATTGGAAAACACAGAGTGTCTGTCGGATTCCCGCACACCCTGAGAATGACGACGATTAAGCTCGGCTCATGAAGCCCCAAGAGTTGATCGGAAACAATGCGCCGGGATGGCTTCCTTCTCCCGAAGCAGGAGGGGAGCCTGGGCAGACGCTGTCGGTGGAAGTGCTGTTTGCCAAGGCATTCCGTTTGCAGCAGGATGGACGGCTGGCCGAGGCGGTCCATGCGTATGAGCAGATTCTAAAGATCGATCCACGCCATGCCGACAGCCTGCATCTGATGGGGATGATCGCCTGGAAGGCGGGGCGCCCCGAGCCGGCCATACAGCTGATCGTGCGGGCGATTACGATCAACGGCCAGGTGGCGGCTTACTACTCGAACCTGGGAACCATCCTGCAGGCGCAAGGCAAGTTGGAGCAGGCTGGCGCCTGCTACCGCTGCGCGCTGGCGCTGGACCCGGCGCTGGCCGAGGTGCATCTGAACCTGGGATTGTTGGAACAGATTGGCGGGCACTTGGAGTTGGCGATCACCGAGTTCCAGCGCGCGGCCGAGCTGAAGCCGGCTTTGGCAGAGGCGTGGAGCAATCTGGGCAACGCGCTGCAGACAGAGGGACATCTGGCGGAGGCCGAGCAGCACTTTCAGCGGGCGGTGGAGCTGAAGCCGACCTTTGCCGAGGCGCACTACAACCTGGGCAATGTGCTGCAGGAGACGAATCGGTTGGCTGAGGCCGCCGACGCCTACGTGAGCGCGCTGGCGTTGCGGCCGTCGCTGGCGCAGGCCTGGTCGAACCTGGGCAATGTGCGCCAGAAACAGGAACGGCTGGAGGACGCGGTAGCCTGCCAGCGGCGGGCGCTGGAGCTGGACCCGCTGATCGCCGATGCGCACTACAACCTAGGCAACGTGCTGGCCCTGCAGCACAAGGATGAGGAGGCTGCGGCGGCGTTTGAGCAGTCTCTGCGGCTGAATCCGCAGCTGACCAAGGCGCGCAACAATCTGGGCAATGTTTACCGCACGCTGGAACGTCCGGCCGAGGCGGTGATGCAGTTTGCGCAGATTCCCAAGGCCGACACTGAGTTCTCCGGGGCGTACAACAATATGGGTTTGGCGCTGCTCTCGCTGGGTAGGCATGCGGAGGCCGAGGGGGCGATCCGGGAGACGCTGGCCATGGAGCCGGAACTGGCTGAAGCCTGGTGCAACCTAGGGGTTGTGTTCCACGCGCAGAACCGCCTGGACGAGGCGATGAGATGCTACCGCAAGGCGCAGGAACTGAAGCCCGCTTTGAGCAAGGTTCGGATGAATGTAGGGCTGATCGAGCTGGTGCAGGGCGACTTTGACGCCGGCTGGAAGCACTATGAGTGGCGCTGGGAGAATGCGCCGATGATCAAGCGCGGCTTCAGCCAGCCGCAATGGGAGGGCGAACCGCTCCACGGGGCGCGGATTCTACTGCATGCCGAGCAGGGCTACGGTGACACGCTGCAGTTCTGCCGTTATGCGCCTATGGTGCAGGCCGCCGGAGGCACGGTGATTCTGGAGGTGCAGGAACGGCTGGTACGCCTGATGAAGGGCTGTGAAGGGGTAGCGGAGGTCGTGAAGATTGGCGATCCGCTGCCAGCTTTTGACTGGCATTGCCCGCTGCTGAGTCTGCCGGCTGCCTTTGACACACGCCTGGAGACAGTTCCTAGCCAGACGCCCTACCTGCGCGTGCCGGAAGGGTCGCGGAAGAAGATGGCGGGGGTAGATTGGGCGGCCGAGGGCCTGCGCGTGGGGCTGGTTTGGGCCGGGAATCCGACCTTCAAGAACGACGAGTTCCGCTTCCGTTCGATGGAGTTGCGTGAATTTGGCAGGGTGTTAGGTGTGGAGGGGGTGAAGTTCTACTCGCTGCAGATGGGTCCGGAGACGCGGCAACTGGTGGAAGCGCCGGGAGCGATTGTGGATCTGGCTCCGCTGACCGAAGACATGGCGGATACAGCGGCGGCCGTGGAGCGGCTGGACCTGGTGATCTCAGTGGATACTTCTGTGGTGCATCTGGCCGGTGGGCTGGGGGTAGAGACCTGGGTGCTGATTCCGAATTGCCCCGACTGGCGCTGGCTGCTCGATCGCGAGGATTGCCCCTGGTATCCGGGGATGCGCCTGTTCCGCCAACCTGCGCCGGGCGCATGGGGCGCGGTGGTGGAGCGGATACGGACGGCGCTCAAGGAACGTGCGATGGAGCGGGGAAACCTGCGCCGCGGCTGATACACTGAGCGGGCGAGGAGTTCCTTTCAAACGCCCATGGTAGAGCTGCTTCCATCGATTCTTTCAGCGGATTTTGCACGGCTGGCCGACGACGTCGCCGCAGCAGAGCGCGGCGGCGGCACGGTGATTCATGTGGATGTGATGGATGGCCACTTTGTGCCGAACATCACGCTGGGCCCGCCGGTGGTCAAAAGTCTGCGCAAGGCCACCAAGCTGCCGCTGGACTGCCACCTGATGATCGACAACCCCAACGAGTACATTGGAGCTTTTGCCGATGCGGGAGCGGATTGGGTGAGCGTGCACTACGAGGCATGCCCGCATCTGCACCGCTCATTGGAGCTGATTGCGAGCCACGGCATGAAGCCGGGCGTGGTGCTGAACCCTGCCACGCGGGTGGAGTTGCTCACGGAAATCCTCCCCATGGTGCACCATGTGCTGGTGATGAGCGTGAATCCGGGCTTCGGCGGCCAGAAGTTTATCCCTTTTTCGCTGGGCAAGATCCGTCGGCTCCGGGAGCTGCGCGAGGAGCTGGGGCTGGAATATAAAATTGAGGTGGACGGTGGAGTGGCTCACGATACGATAGCCGCCATCGTCCAAGCAGGAGCGGAGCTTCTGGTTGCCGGCAACGCGGTGTTTGGCGCGGGCCGTGCGGAAGAAGATGCGCGCGGTCTGCTGGCTGCGGCGCGAGCGGCGGCAGGCCAATAGAAGGCCTGGCAGGATAGAATCTGTTGAATGAGCTGGGAGCGGGCCGATGGCCTGCTCTGGTGCGAACGAGGTGGTATGAACCTGTTGTCAAAGAAGATCGCCGCGGTGGCGCTGGCATTCCTGGTGCTGGGAACGGTTTCGGCCGATGCCCGGGAAAAGGAAAAGAAGCACAAGCATAAGAAGAACGAGGACCTTAGCGCCAATCCGCTGGGCAACCTGCAGTCCAAGCAGCCCGACAAGGAGCTGTATGACAAGGCGATGATCGCCCTGAAGAAGGGCCGTTTCGACGTGGCCCGTCTGGACTTGCAGACGCTGCTAAGCACCTATCCTGACTCCGAGTACCGGATGCGCGCCAAGCTGAGCGTGGGCGACACCTGGTTCAAGGAAGGCGGAACGGCGGCGCTGACGCAGGCCGAGTCAGAGTATATCGACTTCATCACCTTCTTCCCTGACGCCCCGGAAGCGGCCGAAGCCAAGATGAAAGTGGCCGACATCTACTACCAGCAGATGGAGAAGCCGGATCGCGACTTCAACAATGCGCAGAACGCGGAGAAGCACTACCGGGAGATGATCAACATGTTCCCGGATTCGGCGCTGGTTCCGCGTGCCAAGCAGAAGCTGCGCGACGTGCAGGAGGTACTGGCCGAGCGCGAGACACAGATCGGCTTGTATTACGGCAGCCGCGACAACTACAACGCGGCGATTGCGCGTCTGGAAACGGTGGTTGACACCTATCCGCTGTACTCGAAGAGCGACCAGGCGCTGCTGGGTATCGGCGATGCCTATGCCGGCCAGGCGCGCTCGGTGCAGATGGCGCCGGGTCTGCAGCCTGCGCTGAAGGAACGGTTGACGGCGATGTATCAGGATCGCGCAGCCGACGCCTACGGCAAGGTAATCTCTCGCTACCCGATGGCTCCGCATGTGGAAGACGCCCGCGACCGTCTGGTGGCGATGAACCGCCCGATTCCCGAGCCGACTCAGGCGGCAATTGCCGAGAATGAAGCGGAGGAAGCCAGCCGGCGTCCGCTGCGCTTTACCGACAAGACCTTCGGCCTGATCACGCGTGGCCCGACGGTGGTGGAAGCGGTACACGTGGGCGAGCCGAGCCTGGACGATCCGAAGCGCACCCTGGCTCCGGATGTAACCAAGCAGAACGTGGCCATCTTCCAGCAGGCAGTGAATCAGGGCAAGCCGGCGGCGCCGGCTGCTGCGGTTACGCCGACGGCTGTGAACGAGCCGCCGCGCAGCGATCAGCCTTCGCAGGCTCCGCTGCAGATGGCAGTCCCCGAGGGTGGCACGGGCGTGGGCGTATCGATTGTAAGCGCGCCGGCCGCCGATCCGAATGCGGTGGTGAAGCCGGTGGGCAACAGCAATAATGCGGTTCCGCCCACGGCCGACAAGCCGGCCGAAGCTCCGGAGCAGGTGAACGAGGTCGGCAAGCCGGGCTCGATTCCTGCCGCGCCGATGACGGCCAGCGGCGACAAGAAGAAGAAGGCCCCGAAGACGGACCAAAGCGATGAGTCTTCCAGCAGGAACAAGAAGAAGAAGGGCCTGAAGAAGCTGAATCCGTTCTAAACTTCGCCCTGCTCCCCGAAAAACAAGAGCCGCATCCTATCCTGGGATGCGGCTCTGGTCTTTTGGTAAGATGCTCCAGAGCATCCATACATCTATGAAATTCCCTCTACTATCGCCGTTGGCAGCATTCGCTCTGGTTATTCAGGCAATCGTCGCGCAGGAACCGGTACGTGGCCCCGATGCAAACCCCTCGCACCATGTGCCCGGTGTCGTACTGCTTACGATTCCCGGCAAGCCATTTTCGGCAAAGACCAGTACAGACTGGACGCGCACGCTTGCCGACGGCAGCACCATTACGTTGCATCTGGATGCCTTTCTTGCCCGTGATAGTCAGGGCCGGGTCTATCGCGAAAATCATCAGTTTGTTCCGGTGGGTTCTAAATTCAAGGCCCCGCTCTACGAGATTCATCTCTACGACCCGGTCGCGAGAGTGCAGTTGTACTGCTACGGCAGGACTTTCCGTTGCGAAATGACCGATTACACTCCCGAGACCTTTTACACGCCGCCCCAGGAGGGAGCCTACGACCACGGAGCCCGGACCTTGGCGCGCGAGCATTTGGGCTCTGACACCATCGAGGGCATCTACGTCACAGGTACACGCGAGACCACAACCATCCAGCCTGGAACAGTGGGCAACGAGCACGCCATGGTCTCGACGCGCGAGTTCTGGTACTCGGACGAACTGGAAACCAATCTTGCGGTCACGCGCATAGACCCCATCGAAGGCAGGCAGGTCATACGGCTCTCGGAGATCAAGCGCGGCGACCCCGACAGCCACTTGTGGGATGTGCCCATTGGTTTCACTGTCCGAGACCTGCGCCGTTTGGTACGGCAAACGCACTAGATCAATAGGAGATGGAGGGGCCTGCTTACGGCTCGACTCTCTGCCATCTGATAAAGTTAGGGATGGTCCCTCTGCGGGCAAAGACCGCGTATTTCGCGGGTTTTCTGCACATTCCACGGGACTTCAGCCGAAGAGATTATGCCACACGACCTGCCGAAAGCTTACGATCCAACCGCCATTGAAGACCACTGGGCCGAGTATTGGGTCCGCGAACAGTTGTTTGCGCAGCCGACGCCTTCTGCTGCCACGAATACCGACCAAAAGGAACGCCTGGACGGCCAGTCCCCGTATACGATTCTGCTGCCGCCGCCGAATGTGACCGGACGTCTGCATATGGGCCACATGCTCAACCAGACGGAGATGGACATCCTGACGCGCTGGCGGCGGATGAGCGGCCGCAAGGCGCTGTGGTTGCCGGGCACCGATCATGCGGGCATTGCCACGCAGATGATGGTGGAGCGACAACTGGCCAGCGAAGGCAAGACGCGCCAGGAGCTGGGCCGCGAGGCCTTTGTGGAACGCGTTTGGGAGTGGCGGCGGGAGTACGGCGGCGCGATTCTGGACCAGATGAAGCGGCTGGGCGCGTCGGTGGACTGGAGCCGCGAATACTTCACGATGGACGAGAACCTTTCAGTGGCTGTGCGCGAGGCTTTTGTGCGGCTCTACGAGCAGGGGCTCATTTATCGCGGGGCGTACATCGTGAACTGGTGCCCACGGTGCCAGACGGCGATTAGCGATCTGGAAGTGGTGCACGAGGAGCAGAAGGGTTCGCTCTGGGAGATTCGTTATCCCGTTATCGACGACGGCGGCAAGGAGACGGGCGAATTTCTGACGGTAGCAACGACACGGCCTGAGACCATGCTGGGCGACGTGGCCGTGGCGATCCATCCTGAGGACGAGCGCTACAAGCACCTGCACGGCAAGAAGCTGCGTTTGCCGCTGGTGGGCCGCGAGATTCCCATCGTTCTGGACGAGTGGGTGAGCCTCGACTTTGGAACGGGCGCGGTGAAGGTGACTCCGGCGCACGACCCGAACGACTTTGCGCTGGGCGAGCGGCACCATCTGCCCTCGATCAACGTGATGGACGATCGCGGGCACATCAACGCCGAGGGGCCCTACACGGGTCTGGAGCGCTATGAAGCTCGCAAGCTGATCGTTGCCGACCTTGAGGCGCTGGAACTTCTGGTTGGCATCAAGGACCACACGAATAACGTGGGCCACTGCGACCGCTGCAAGACGGTGGTGGAGCCGCGGCTTTCGACGCAATGGTTCATCAAGATTCAACCGCTGGCGGATAAAGCCAAGCAGGCCGTGCGCGAAGGCCACATCAAGTTCACGCCGGAGATGTACGAGAAGACGTACTTCGAGTGGATGGATAACATTCACGACTGGTGCATCTCGCGGCAACTCTGGTGGGGCCATCGTCTGCCGGCGTGGCATTGTTCGGAGTGCCACAAGATCACGGTGGCCAAGGAAGATCCAGCAGCGTGCTCGCATTGCGGCTCGGCGAAGATCACGCAGGAGACCGACGTGCTGGATACGTGGTTCTCTTCGGGATTGCTGCCGGTGTCAGTGTTTGGCTGGCCTTACTTCAACGCGCAACAAGTGCTGGGTGCCCCAGGTCCCTCGCACCTGGGGACCTGGGATAGCAATGAAGATCGTGCGGACTTCAACGCCTTCTATCCGACGAACGTTCTCGTCACCGGCTTTGACATCCTCTTCTTCTGGGTCGCCCGCATGATTATGCTCGGGTGCTGGTTTGCAGCCGATGTTCCCATGCCCGATGGATCGAAGCGCACACTGAAGGACTCAGTGCCATTCAAAGAGGTCTACATCCATGCACTGGTGCGCGATGCCAACCGCGAGAAGATGTCGAAGACCAAGGGCAACGTGATTGACCCCATCGAGATCGTGAAGCAGTACGGGACCGATGCGGTGCGTTTTACGTTGGCCTCGATGGCTTCGCCGGGTACGGACATTGCGTTCAACGTGGCGCGCACCGAGGGCTATCGCGCCTTTGCGAACAAGATTTGGAACGCGGCTCGCTTCCTGTTCATGAATGTGGACCGGGCGGCGGAGATTGGCATTGTTGTCGATCTGAAGTCGCTGGGCGGGATGCCGACGGTTGCTGCCGATGCCCCGCTTGAAGCGCGATGGATTGTTGCCGAGTTGCACGCGACGGCTGCGAAAGTGAATCAGTCTTTGGAGAACTATCGCTACGACGATGCGGCCAATACAATCTATCAGTTCGTGTGGGGCGGTTTCTGCGATTGGTATCTGGAGATTGTGAAGCTGCGGCTGGACTTCGAAGCGAGCCAGCGAGACGGCGAGTCAGCAACTCAGCGTGACGCTCGGCTAGCGGGTACGCGTGCTGCGTTGACCACGCTGGTGCAGGTGTTTGAGGCTTCGCTGCGCTTGATGTCGCCGTTCATGCCGTTTCTGACGGAAGAGGTTTGGCATGCGGTCTATGATGGCAACCCTCCGGTGAAGTCGATTGCGTTGACGAGCTATCCCAAGGCGGAAGTTACTGATGAAAGTGCGCTTCAGCAAATGCTGCTGATGCAGAATCTGGTTGTGGAGATTCGCGCGCTGCGCAAGGAAATTGGCGTGGAGGAGAAAGCCTCGACGCCGGTGGAGGTGCGCATCGATGCGGCGCTGCAAGCGGTGGTTTGCGAGAACAGCGCCATTGTTGAGCGGCTTGCTCGTGTGGGCGAAGTGAAATTTGTTAGCGAGGTTTCCGCGGGGCTTTCAAAGCACTCGGCGGCTACGTTCGACGTGGCTGTGATTTATGAGCGCACGATTGATGTGCCCGCTGAGACTGAGCGGCTGACGCGGGACATTGCCAAGTTTGAGAAGGGACTGGCAGCGGCGGCGCGGCAGTTGGGCAACGAAGGATTTTTGGCCAAGGCTCCAGTGCAAGTGGTTGAGGGATTGAAGAAGCAGGAAGCGGAGACGCGCCTGCTGCTGGAGAAGGCGCTGGCGGCGTTGGCGGATTTGCCGAAGGCATAGGCACGAGTGGATTCGATCCCAGGTCCCCAAGTGCGAGGGACCTGGGGCACCCAGCGACTTACTACTGAGTACTGAAAACTGAGAACTGACAACTGTTTTCCCAAGGAAAACCCATGGATTGGAAGACAACACGCATCGAGGCTTTGCTGGAGCAGGCGCTGGTTGAGGACAAGGCTGTCAGCGACTGGACGACGAATTTGACCATCGATCCGGAGCTGCGCGCGACGGCATCGATCATTGCGCGGCAGGAGTTGGTGGTCTGCGGGCTGGGGGCGATTCCGCGCTTCTTTGAGATCTTTGCCAAGCTCGATCCGCGACCGCCGGCGCATCGCCGCTATGAAGTGGTGAGCCATCCGGAGATGTTTGACGGAGTGCGCGTGCACGAGGGACAGGTGCTAGCCGTGGTGCGGCACAATGCGCGCACGCTGCTGAGCTGCGAGCGCGTGATCCTGAATCTGATGCAGCACCTGAGCGGCATTGCGACGGCGACGCGGCGGTATGCGGACGCCATTGAAGGCACAGCTGCGCGCGTGCTGGATACGCGGAAGACGATTCCAGGGTTGCGCATTCTGGAGAAGTACGCGGTGCTGTCGGGCGGCGGTACGAATCATCGCATCGATCTGGCGTCGGGAATTTTGATCAAGAACAATCACATCTCGTTGGGCGGCGGCGTGCCTACCGTGGTGAAGAAGGCTCTGGAGCGGCGCAAGAAGGGCCAGCGCGTGCAGGTGGAAGTGCGTACGCCAGCGGAACTTGAGGACGCGCTGAAGTATGGCGCAGAGGCAATTCTGCTGGACAACATGACGCCGGAGCAGGTGCGTGTTTCAGTAGAGCGGATACGCAAGGAGTCGGCAGGCAAGCCCTATCATTGGATTCCGACCGAGGCATCGGGTGGGATTCGACTGGAAAATATTCGCGCGTATGCGGAGACGGGCGTGGACTTTATCAGTGTGGGCGCGTTGACGCATTCGGCGGCGGCGGCTGACATATCGATGAGCATCAGCGTGGAGTCGTAGAGCCATGTTTGACCTGGCCGCGTTGGAGGCTGAGCTTGCTGGCACCATCTTTGCAGGCAAGCTGCACTTCTCCGCAGTTACCGATTCGACCAATACGGACGCGATGGCGGCGGCTCGCGCGGGTGCTGCGCATGGGACTGTTTGTTTTGCCGATGCGCAACTGGCAGGCCGCGGACGTGGCGGCCATGCGTGGCTTTCGGTTGCGGGCGAAGGGTTGTATGTGAGCGTGGTGTTGCGGCCCACTGCTCCGTCGTCCCGTTGGCCATTGCTGCCGTTCTGCGCAGGGCTGGCGGCGATGGAGGCGATTCGGGAGGCTGCGGGCGTGGTGCCCGATCTGCGCTGGCCGAATGATGTGCTGATTTCTTCCCCACAGAAAAGTAATCCGCTGGGATCACCGATTGACGCTAAGAAGGTGTGCGGCATTCTGGTGGAAGCAGGGACGGATGTGAAGGCCGTGGGCTTTGCCGTGGCAGGGATTGGCATCAACGTGCATCAGCGAGAATTTGATGGAGAGCTGGCAACACCTGCGACCTCGCTGGACCTTGAGGCGGGGCGAAGGGTTAGCCGCCAGAAGTTGCTTGTGTGCCTGATAAAATCGCTGCAGCGGGAGGCAGAATCGCTCGCTGAGGAAGCTGCGGCAAAACGGATTCTTGCGCGGGTTGGAGAGGCTTCCACATGGATTCGCGGCCGCAAGGTGGACGTGCATGGGCCGCAGCCGTGCAGTGGTGTGACGGCGGGTTTGGATGAGCACGGATTCCTGAAAGTTGAGACTGCGAACGGGCTTGTGACCGTGCAGACTGGCGGCATCCGCGCCGCAGAGATGGATTGAAGAGACGATGCTGCTTGCTCTGGATGTTGGGAATACAAATACGGTGCTTGGGCTGTACAAGCTGGAGGGCGAGAAGCCTGAACTGGCCGCGCATTGGCGCGTAACCACGCACCGCACGCAGACTGTGGACGAATACGGCGTATTTTTTGTGAACCTATTTGAGATGCATGGGATGGCGCCGAGCCAGGTGACGCACATCGTCATCGCGTCGGTGGTGCCGCCGGTGGATTCGACACTGCGCGAGGTGTGCACGGAGTACTTCCACATTGAGCCGATGTTTGTGGAGCCGGGCATCAAGACGGGCATGCCGATGCTGGTGGATAACCCGACGGAACTAGGCGCGGACAGGCTGTGCGATTCGGTAGCCGCGTTTGAGCTATACGGTGGCCCGTGCATTGTGGTGGATTTTGGTACGGCTACCAAGTTTGAAGTGATCTCAGCCAAGGGTGAGTATATGGGCGGTGCAATTGCGCCGGGGCTCGGGTTGAGTGCAGAGGCGCTGTTCTCGCGTGCGGCGCGGTTGAGCCGCGTGGACATTCGCCGGCCTGCGAAGGTGATTGGCACCAACACGATTGGCCACTTGCAGAGCGGCCTCTACTATGGCTATATCGGGCTGGTGGACGGCATACTGGAGCGGATTATTGGCGAGCTTGGCGAGAAGCCGCACATTGTGGCTACGGGCGGGCTGGCGCGCATGATCGCCGAGGACTCGAAGTACATTCAGGAGATCAACGAGATGTTGACGCTCGAAGGGCTGCGCATTCTGTTCGAGCGCAACCGGCAGGCGCGGCCGCGTGGACGCGCGCATTGAGGCGCGTGAACCTGTGCTGAATTATTTCAACTACTTTACGGAGATCGAGGAGCGCTTCCAGCAAAGGAGGGGAGCGCTTTTGTTGTTGTCTTCGCTGGACTGGTCGCTGATTGAGACGTGGCGCGAGGCGGGTATTCCGCTGGACGCGGTGTTGCGTGGCATTGACGCTGCGTTCGACAAGTACGAGGCGCGGCAGAAGCGGGGAGTTATGCGCCGGATCAATGGGCTGGCGTGGTGCGCGCAGGCGGTGCTAGAAGCCTCAGAGGAGTTGAATGAGGCGGCCATCGGATCGACGCCCAGCGAGGCGACGGCGGATTCGGGATTTGAGCACGAGCGCGTGGCGGCGCACTTGGAAACTGCCGCAGCGGCGCTGGATGCGGCGGACGTTGCTGCTGAGGCTTGCAAAGCAACGGCGGGGCGGCTGCGCGAGCTGGCGGCAGAAGCGCGCGCGAATCAGACGCTGGACCTTGAAGCGCTGGAACGGTCGTTGACGGTGCTGGAAGAGAAGCTGTTTGCCGCGTTGACGGCGGCCGCGCCGGAGGAGTTGCTGGTGGGGCTCAAGGAGCACGCCGCGCGCGAGTTGGCGCCATACAAGAGCCGCATGGGCGCGGTGCAGTTGCGGCAGGTGGAACGGCAGTTCACGCAGAAGCAACTGCTGGCGCACTACGATTTGCCGCGGTTGAGCCTGTTCTACATGAGCCAGCAATGAAAGAACGCGAGAGACAATTCGAGACGGCGCAAGAGACGCAACTGGTGCGAGGCGAGACGCTTGTCAGGATTGAGAAGCCAATTTATGGTGGCGCGTTTCTGGCACGGCTTGAGGGCAAGGCGATCTTTGTGCCGCTCGCGTTGCCGGGCGAAGAGGTGCGGGTGCGCATTAGCCAGGATAAGCGCGGTTACTCGACTGCCGAGGTTGAGGAGATTGTCGTGACCTCGCCGGAGCGGATTGAGCCCTCATGCAAGCATTTTGGCGCGTGTGGGGGCTGCAACTATCAGCACACAGGCTACGCGCAGCAGCTTGAATTCAAACGCGCCATTCTGCGCGAGACGCTGGAGCGCGGCGGCGTGCAAGCGCCGGACGAGATTGCGGTGCTGGCGGGCGAGCCGTGGGGATACAGGAATCGCATCCGGCTGGCGTTCGATGCAGTGGGCAGGATGGGTTATCGGGGACGGCGATCCCATGCGGTGATTCCGCTGGAGCAGTGTCCTATTGCCGCGCCTGCGCTGGTGGATGCGGCGCGTGCCGCGGAAGCGATCCTGCGTAGTACCAGCGCGCAAGGATTGCGGCCGACAGAGATTGCGCTCTTTACGGACGCGGAGCAGAGCGCGATGCTGGTGAGCGTGTTTGTGCGAACGGCGGCCAAGGCGCAGTTTGAAACATTGATGCGCGCGCTCAGTGAGCGGGTTCCCGCAGTGAAGGGAGCCGAGCTGCTGGTGGAGTTCGCGCCGCAAGGCCGCAAGCCGGTGCCGATGCCGCGCACAGTGGCGCAATGGGGCGAGAGATCGCTGATGTACAGTGCGGCGGGGTTCGATTATCGCGTGGATCATGGCGCGTTTTTCCAGGTGAATCGCTGGCTGGTGGATGCGCTGGTGGAGCGGGTGACGAGCGGCGCGCAGGGCAAACTGGCGTGGGACTTGTTTGCTGGCGTGGGTTTGTTTGCACGCAGGCTGGTGGAGAGTGTTGAGCGCGTGGTGGCCGTGGAATCTGCCCCGATGGCGACCAAGGCACTGGCCGCGAACCTTAGTGGTACGTGTGGCACAGCGGTGAACCAGGCGACGGCTGATTTTCTGCGCAAAGCGCGCAAGGGCGAGCGGCCAGATCTGGTGGTTATGGACCCGCCACGCATGGGCCTGGGCGCGGAGACAACCGATGCGCTGGGACGGCTGCGCGCGTCGGAGATGGTCTATGTGTCGTGCGACCCGGCCACGCTGGCGCGAGACTTAAAAGCGCTGGCCGCGAGTGGTTACGCGATTGAACAGGTGGCCATGGCCGACCTGTTCCCCCAGACCTTTCATTTGGAAACAGTGGTCCGTCTGCGTCTGGCCTGATAGGCTTGAGCCCCAAAGAGGGATTTGGTTTTCCGCGCACGATGGAAACTTCTGTTCAAGCGACGGGCAAGCGCGTGAGCGGCGGTGTGCCGCTGTTCCATGCGGCATGGCTGTTTGCGCTGGGCATTGCCACGACGCAATGGGTGTGGCTGAAGCCGAGCGCAGTGCTGCTGGCAGTGGCCGCGGTGGCGGCGCTGTGCGCGGTGGCGGTGTTCAGGGCGGAGCGAATCTCCTGGCTGCCGATGGCTGTGCTTTGGTGCCTTCTGGGCGCGTGGTGCGCGCTGATGGAGCCGAGGCCGGCGGCTTCTCCCACGATTGATCCGCTTGCCGATGGGCTCGTCCGCACGGTTGAGGGAACGGTGGTGGACGCTGCGCCGCTGCGTACGGAGGCAGAAGAAAATCTGCGCGAGCACGAGAACGGCGAGCCGGACGAGGCTGTGAAGGTGCAGCAGTCTGGCCAGCGGCTGGAGATCGATGTTTCCACCGCCGAGGTGGTGAACGACGCTGAAGACCGGCAAGCACCTGTGGCTGGACGCATTCGGATGGCGGTGCGATGGCCGCTGGGTCAGCCCGCACAGTTTGCCTGTGGAGAGCGGATTCGAGCCACAATCCGCCTGCTGAGACCAGAGAACTTTCACGACCCTGGCGCGTGGAGCCGCGGCGAATATCTGACCGACAAGGGCATTACCGCGACCGGCACCGTGACCAGCGACCGCGTGGAGAGACTGGCGGGAGCGCAAGGGTTGAACGTGGGCTGCAGGGTGCGGAGCCTCCAGCACCAGGCGTCCAGGCTGCTGTTGGGGCTGCCGGGGAAGATGCGCGGGCTGCCGGCGGGTCTGCGCATCTCTGGCGATGACGCGGTGATGCTTTCGGCGATGGTGGCCGGCGACCGCACTTATCTGACGCACTCACTGCGTGTGGGTTTTGAGCGGACGGGATCGTTCCACATGCTTGTGGTGGCAGGGTTCCACCTGGCGATTCTCTCGGCATGTGTTTTCTGGCTGGCACGGCTGCTGCCCTTGCCCAGAGTTCCAGCCACGTTGCTTACCATTGCGGTCTCGTTTGGCTACGCGCTGTTTACCGGATTCGCGGTGCCGGTGCAGCGCGCTTGCTGGATGGTGACGCTGTATCTGGTGGGACGGCTAATCTATCGCGACCGAAGCGCGATGAACGCACTGGGATTCGCGGCGCTTTGCCTGCTGGCGCTGAGCCCGCGCAGTTTGTTTGACGCCAGCTTGCAGATGACATTGCTGGCGGTGGTTTCAATTGCGGGCGTGGCCGTGCCGCTGCTGGGGCAGACGGTGGACCCGTATCTACAGGCCACGCGGGACGTGCAACTGACGGCGCTGGACATCAAGGCGGAGCCGAGGCTGGCAGAGTTCCGCGTGATTCTGCGCATGATTACGACGCGCCTGGAGCCGCTGGGCGGGCGATGGCTGGCGTGGACGGCGTTTCCTTGGCTGCTGCGGCTGGCGTTGCGGACGGTGGAGCTGGTGGTGGTGTCAGTGGTGGTGGAGTTGGCGATGACGCTGCCCATGGCCATCTATTTCCACCGCATTACGCTGTTTGCGCTGCCGGTAAACATTGTCATGCTGCCGCTCTTGTTCTTGCTGCTGCCGCTGGCGCTGGTGACGCTGCTGCTGCTGGCGATTTATCCAGTTGCCGCAGTGGTGCCGGGGGCGGCGACGGCAGTGGTTTTGCATGTGGGGGTGGGGCTGGTGCGGCTGTTTGGGTCGATCCGGCTGGGAGATATGCGGGTTCCGGAGCCGGCGGAGTGGCAGTGCTTTGCGTTCTACGGGCTGCTGGCCATGGCGACGGCGCTGGCGACAGGAAGCGCGGCAACGGCGAGCAGGGCCAAGCGGCAGCTGGCTTGCCTGGCGGTGGCGCTGGCCGCAGTGGTGGCGGTACTGCCTACGCCGGTTCAGCATCCGCACGGCGCGCTGCTGGTGGAGGCGATCGATGTGGGCCAGGGAGATGCGCTGCTGCTGATTACGCCGGATGGAAAGACGATGCTGGTGGACAGCGGCGGCTACGGCGGCGGGCCGCGTCAGGCAGTGCAGGATTTCGACATTGGGGAAGAGGTGGTTGCGCCGGCTTTGTGGGCGCGCGGCATCCGGCGGCTGGACGTGGTGGCGCTGAGCCATGCGCACTCTGACCACATGGGCGGAATGCCGGCGGTGCTGAGGGATTTTCGTCCTGCCGAGCTGTGGGTGGGCAACAATCCGCGGGTTGAGCCGTATGTGGCGCTGTTGAACGAGGCCGCGGAGTTGGGCATTCGGGTGCGCTCGCTCCATGCGGGCGAGGCTCTGACACTGGGAGCCGATCATGTAAACGTGCTGGCCCCGTTTCCGGATTACGTGCCCGGAGCCGAGCCGGTGAACAACGATTCGCTGGTGCTACGTGTGAGCAATGGAGCAACGTCGGTATTGCTGGAAGGCGATGCGGAGGCACCCATCGAACAAGCCATGCTGGCCGAGCCGGAACTGGCTAGCACGCTGCTGAAGGTGGGCCACCACGGCAGCAAGACCTCGACAACGGATGCGTTCCTGCATCGTGTTGCGCCGCAGTGGGCGGTGATCTCCTGCGGGCTGCATAACCGCTACGGGCATCCGGCGATGCAGACGCTGGACGCGCTGGAAGGCGCGCATGTGCGCACCCTGAGTACAGACATTGACGGGGCAACCTGTTTTGAGCTGGATGGCCGGCAGGTGCGCGCGGACGTGGGGTGCAGTGGCCGGCGGTGAGTAAAAAAGTGGCCGGTCGCATTGCTGCGGCCGGCCACTTGAGTAAGTATTCGAGGTTGAGTTCCAGTTCTCCTATTGCTCGATCAGGGCTCCTTGGTAGCCCACCCTTTCCGCAGAAAAGAGCGGAAAAGATGGGGCACCCGAAGCTCTGTACCGAGCGGAAAACAGCCTTAGAACGAAACCTTCATGGAAGCCTGCAGTACGCGGGGCCCGCCAACGCCGTTGACGTTGCCAACGCCCGAACCGAGGGTACCAGAGATTTTGCCGAGGTTAGAGCCAAGCGTTCCGTTTGGCTGGCCGAATGCCGGTGTGTTGGTCATGTTGAACGCATCAAAGCGAAGCTCCATCTTGGACTCGCGGAAGATGGGGATGCTCTTGAAGATCGACATGTTGTCAGAGAAGTACGCCGGTCCACGGAACTGGTTGCGTTGCGTATTGCCTACAGCGCAGGGAACCGGATTGCTTGCCGAGTAAGCAACGCAAGTCGCGGGAGCCGCGAACTGCGTTGGGTCGAACCATGCGGTGTTAGCCGCCCGAGTGACGCTGTGCGTGACGTTGTACGAGCCCGTCATGTTGACTGTCTGTGTGGTGCCTGTTGTGGCGCTGGTTGTTGAAATGGAGAAAGGCTGACCCGAAACCGCCGAAATGACAGCCGAGGTCTTCCATCCGCCCAGGGTGTAAGCGCCGATGCCGGAGTTGAGGTAGCGATGACCTTTGCCGGCCGGTAGTTCGTAGGTAACCGTCTGTTCGAAGTTCTTCTTGCGATCGAAGTCGAGCAGGTTGTAGTTGCGACGCAAGTTGCCGGAAAAGAACAGCAAATTGCCGTCCTGAGCGCCGGTCTGGTAGCCCTGTGCCTTGCCCCAGGTAAAGGCCGTCATGAAGGCCAGGCCATTGTTGAAGCGGCGAGTGAGTTGGGATTGCAGCGACTCATAGTTGCTGGAGAAGCCGAGGAAGTATTGTGTTACCGAAGCAGTTTTTCCAAAGGCAACGTCGAAAGGCTCGTATGCGTTGCCCTGGCCATAGATCGAGGGCTCGTTGATGTTCTGCGCGATGTCGATGCGTGTGCCGTGGTTGGCAACGTAGGCAATCTGCAGTGTCATGTTCTTGGGCAGAGTCTGCTCGATCGCCACGTTCCAAGACTCCACATAGGCATTCTTGAAGTTGGTGGGGATAAGCAGGTTGCCCAGAGCGAGGGTGCCGTTGGCTGCGGTCTCAACGAGTGTTCCGCTCGACGTAAACGCAGGGGACGGGGTGATCGGCACACCTGTCTGGTAATTGACAATGACGCCGTTGTTCAAGGCCGGTCCGTAGCTCTGCGAGCTGTTGTAGTCGGTGCTGGTTTTGATGGGATAGTTATAGGCATAGCTGTTGTCCACAAAGGGAACGTAGCTGATGCCAAAACCGGAGCGGATTACTGTTTGCTCAGAAGCGCGGTACGACAATCCGATACGGGGAGCAAGATTCTTGTAGTCGGTCTGCATTCCGAGGTTGGAGGGGTTGCCGTCTTCGCCGGCAATCACCAGTGAATCGTTGGTGGGATTGTAGTTGACGAAGCCGCCAGCCTTGCGCGGGGTGGCCGGCGGGTAGAGTTCATACCGCAAACCAAGATCCAACGTCGTCTTGTGATTCAGCTGCCACTTGTCGGAGAGGAAGAAGAAGAGCCAGGTCTGCCGGTAGCATGGGAAGGTGCTGTTGGTGTCCTGTCCAACCTGATAGGGGACATCGAACAGTTCGCTGGCCATATCGTTGGCCTGACCGGTTGATGAGCCGTTGAAGGATGCGGCCCCGACTGGAATCGAGGTTGTCTTTTCGTTGAAGTAGAACTCTCCCGCGGCGGCGTTCACGTTGCCTTGCAGAAGATCGTCGCGGACGCGGCGGACGTCGAAGCCTGCCTTTAGGGTGTGGTTGCCGCGAATGTTGGTCCAGTTGTTGGCAAAGTCGATGTTGGACTCGGCGCGCAGCCAGGGCAACGACACCGAATAACCAATCAGCATGGATGAGAAGTTATTCAGCGAGAAGGCGGCCTGGCCGCTGGCCTGAGGAGTGTTATCTGTTCCGTTGGGGCCGTTTCCGGGAATGCCAAGGGTCGTGGCGTCACTCTTACCGTAATCCGACTGCGTGGCCGAGTTGCGCAGGTGAGCCACGCCGAAGCGCGCTTCGGTAAACAGAGTCGGCGAGAAGACATGGTCGTAGTTGAAACCGGTGCTGTACGACGCTGCCACGCCTGTGCCTTCAAACGAGGAGTTTGCAGGGCCGCCGAGGAATGCGCCGAACAGCGGCGCTTGGTATGTGTTGATGCTCTGATGGCTGAAACGGCCGCTCAGGTGGTCCTTCTGCGTGATGGTGTAGTCCGACTTGATGTCGTAACTGGTGGTGTCTTTGCTGAAGGGCAGGTTCATCGAAAAATTGTTGGTTGTTGCGCCAGCAAGGTACGCCGCCGAGGCAAAATTGGTGGTGGGATTTCTGGCTAGGGCATCCAACTGCTGCAGAACTTTCAGGCCCGTCTGGCTGGGCAAGCCCGTGAGTTCCGACATGGGAATGAGGTTGCCAGCGAATGCTGTGCGCCCTGTGCCGCAACTGGCGTTTGGCGTTGCACCAGAGCAGTCTGCCGTATCTCCAGTGGTGGGATCGTAGACCTGGCCGGAGTATTCAGCCAAGCTCAGGTAGTTGACGCCGGAGACGGTGACCGGGTTATAGAACGGGATGGTCGCATTGGTGGTCGAGGACTCGTGATCGGAGGTGCGGAGATAATCTCCGAAGAAGAAGAGCTTGTCCTTGAGCACCGGGCCGCCAATCGAGCCGCCGGTGTAGTTGTAGACCAGGCGGCCGTTGGGGCCGGAGGCAAAGTAGTTGCGGGCGTTGACGCCGTTGTTCTCCATGTTCTGGAAGACCGAACCATGGAACTGGTTGGAGCCGGACTTCAGGGTCACGTTCACAACGGTTCCGATGGCGCGGCCGAACTCGGCTTCGAAGTTGTTGGTGGTAATGTCCACGTTTTCAATGGCGGCGGCCGGCGGAACCAGGATGATGTGGATGCCGGTGCGCTGGTCGTCGTCAATACCCTCGATCTGGTAGAGGTTCACGTACGACGACTGGCCGTTCGCATTGGTGGAAAGATCATTGTTGGCGTTGTAGAACTGGGAGTTGTTGAAGACCACAGGCGCCATGCCCGGCACGGTGTTCAGCACGGACTGGAAGCTGTTGCCGCTGCTCAGCGGAAGGCTGGAGATGGTGCCCTGCTCAAGCGTCGTAGAGATGTCGGCGCGGTCGGTTTGGAGATCGGGAGGCGCGGTGGTGACTTCCACCGTCTCCGATGCACTGCCCGTTTGCAGGCTCACATCCACGCGGACCGTGGTATTTGTGGCCAAATCGATATTGTCGCGGGTTTCTTTCTTGAACCCTGTCGCGACAACGGTGACCGTATAGATGCCCGGCGGAAGGTTGGGCTCGGTAAAGTCGCCGCTTGCGTTGGTGAACGATGTATGTTCCGTACTCTGGCCGGTCAGTATCAACGTGACTTTTGCATTGCGCACGACCGCACCTGTGGGGTCGGACACCGTGCCGAGCAACGTGCCGCTAACCGCCTGCCCAAACAGAGCAGTGGAATAGGCAAGCGCGAGCAGGATCAGTGAGAACCCGAGGAACGGCTTCAGCATTTTCTTAGAGATCATTTGTCAGCCTCCACGATTGAGTTGCATTTCAGCGTTGAACACTGAGTGGTTCATTGCTGTCATCTCCAGAAAGGTGCAGCGGAGTGGATTGGTGACGCCGTGGCATCGCCGCTGCACGTGATTCCGGAAAAAGAACGAGACTCCGTAAGATAGGCGGGGTTGTGGTTGGTGGTTGCGATTGGTTCCGAAGCCGGCAAACAGTTTCCGCGCCCATATTCAAGAGGTCCAAAACACCAAGAGCTTCTTGCCACCTCGAACAGGCACACGCCGACTGCTTAACGTACGATCTGCCCAGCACTGGCCATAAGGCATTGGTATTCAAACCTCCGCATTCTTGCGTGCCGTTCCAACAGGGCGCAAGGGTGATACCGTATGTTACGAACGGATCACAGGTAGGATACTTTTCTATGTGTTTTTGAATGAAGGACATGATGGAGGGGTTAAGAAGTTGGTCGGTGGCTTTGGCTTTGAGGTGGAGGCGGCGAGAACGGCGGTGACAAATCCGACAGGGGTGATGTATGCTACGGCCTGAAAAGTGGCAGGCTTCCCGCAATGTCGAAACTGAATCAAGGCATGGCGTCATCGACTCCGGTTTCGATCGAAGTGCGCGAGATTGTACTTACCGAGCTGGACGCAATTCTTGGCAGCTACCACTTCCGCGGCAGCAAGCGGTACCCGGCGTTCTTACAGTATGTGGTGAACGTAGCCCTGGAGGGCCGGGCAGCCGACCTGAAAGAGCGCACGCTGGGAGTGGAGGTTTTTGGGCGCGACCCGCAGTATGACACCAACACCGATCCGGTGGTGCGGATCAGCGCGGGCGAGGTGCGCAAGCGGATTGCGCAGTACTACCACGAGAATAAGGAGACGTCGCAGGTCCGCATCGAATTGCCCCTGGGCTCCTATGCGCCGGAGTTTCAGTTTCGGGTGCAGGAGGAGCGGGCAGCGGAACGCGCCAAGGCTGAGCGCGCACTTCTGGTTTTGCCTGTGGCGCGACCGGCACGCCGGTTCCCTTTCCGTCTGCTGTGGATAGGTTTGGCACTTCTGCTAGCGGTGTGCGCCGTGTTTGGCTGGTATTCTTACCGCCAGGTTTCGGTCTCTGGAATGACGACGGCGGGCAGGCTGCTGGGTCCGTTGGTGAAGTCGCCACGCCCGATCTTGATTGTGGTGGGAACTAGCCACCCCAACCGGGTTGTGCCGGAGACGCCCGAGACCAGCTTCAGCGAGCACACCACCGGGCCTTACCACCATGTGTCGCTGGCGACGGCGATTGCGCTGTCGAATGTGGCCGGGATTCTGCGCCAGTATGGGCGTTCGTACGAGGTGAAGGAAGACACCGAGACGAGCCTGACCGACATCCGATCACGTTCACTGATCCTGATTGGCGCAACCAACAATGTGTGGACGATGCGGTTGGTGGATGGGTTGCGCTACCGGTTCATCCGTGACCGGGTGGTGCAGTTGCAGGATGCGAAGAACCCATCCAACACGCAATGGTCCATCGATTTTTCTCGTCCCTACCCGACCATCTCGGAGGATTACGGCATGATTGCGCGGTTCCACGACGCCACCACGGAGGGCCCAGTGATGGTGGTGGCAGGCGTGGGTCCGTATGGAACCGAGGCGGCCAGCGAGTTCATTGCTTCACCTGAGTATCGAGGCGAGTTGGAAAAACAGCTTCAGCCGGGATGGGAAAACAAGGACTTCGAAGTGGTTCTGAAGACCGAGGTGATCGACAGCAAGGCCGGTCCGCCAAAGATGGTTGCCCAGACCACATGGTAAGGGCCTTTACGCTGTTTCTAGCACCCAGGCCTACTTGCCCACAACGGAGTGGATCAGCAGGAGCGTTTCAAGCAGCGGCTTGAGGTGCTCAAGGCGGAGCGAGTTTGCGCCGTCTGACAGTGCACTGGCCGGATCGTTGTGGACCTCAAGGAAAAGTCCGTCAATACCGGCGGCAATGGCAGCGCGTGTGAGCAGCGGGATGAACTCCGGCTGGCCGCCGCTGACGCCGCCCGCTGCCGAGGGCTGCTGCACGGAGTGGGTTCCATCGAATACGACTGGAGCCATGGCGCGCATCACGGGCAGCGCTCGGAAATCGACGACAAGATTGTTGTACCCAAAGCATGCGCCGCGCTCGGTGAGGCAGACGCGCTCGTTGCCGGTGGAGCGAACCTTTTCGACCGGGTGGGCCATGTCCCAGGGGGCGACGAACTGGCCTTTTTTGATATTGATGGCGCGGCCGGTTTTTCCCGCTGCAACCAGCAGGTCGGTCTGGCGGCAGAGGAAGGCTGGAATCTGCAGGATGTCAACGGCTTCCGCCACGGCCTGGCAGTGGCCGGGCTCGTGTACGTCAGTGAGCACAGGTAAGCCAGTTTCGCGTGCCAGCTTACCCAGGATGCGCGTGCCCTCTTTGAGACCTGGCCCGCGAAAGCTGTGGACGCTGGTGCGGTTGGCCTTGTCGTAGCTGGCTTTGAAGATAAAAGGGATGCCGAGATCCGAGGTGATGCGCTGCAAGGCATCCGCCATGGCGCGCACGTGGGTCTCGCTCTCAATGACGCAAGGGCCGGCGATGAGGAACAGGCGGCCTTCGCCGACGCGGACAGGACCGATTTCAAAAGACTGGCTCACGAAGCAAATTCTATTGCATTCCAGCAGGCGGCTGCTCAAAGATCGAGGGCCGCGCGGGTGTGTGCGCGGCCCAAGGGGTAACTCAATGATCGCCGTGGCTGCGCGACCACTGCCAGAGTGCGCGCTCAACGGCGTGCAAGGGCGTGGGGCCGGGCAACTCGGGCTGGGGTTTGACGATGCTGCAATCAGCGAGTCGATGGATGAACTTGTTGTATTCGGCATAGAAGCCGACGTCGTGGCGGGCGTGGCCGAGAGCTTCGAGGGCGCGGAAGTCGAGCACCGCGAAGCGATCGGGGAAGATGGTTGCGAGGATAGCCGAGGCGATGGAAATGTCGACCCCGCGCAGGCCGGTCAGGGCCTGCATGGCAGTCTCTGTGGAGGCGCCGGGCGCGACGACAGTGGCTAAGGCGGCGCGGATGCTTTCGTTGCTGTTGGCGATCAGGTAGTGTACTACGCGTTCTGACTTCCAGCGCGCGATGGCCTCGATATTGGCCAGGGTGAACTCGCCGTTGCGGATGGACTCGCCAGCCTCATAGGCGGCTGCTTGGAGTTCGTGCTCGCGTTCGCCGGCCTCTTGCCAGTATTGGTCGGCCAATTGTTGCAATTCTGCTTCTGTGGGCTGTAGCTGAAAGTACGCAAGCATGTCGAACCCTCCTCATTGAAAAGCGGCTGCAACAATAGGACGGGCTTGCGGGGTTGTCAAGAGAGTGTTTTGGGCAGGGGTGCAAAGGGATCAGCGGAGGCAAGGGGGCAGAGATTTCACTGTGTGCGGGTTTTCTGGCGGCAGCGGGCGCGGATGAGCGCAATGGGTTTTACCTAACTCTAAGGTTTTATTTTTCATGAATTTATAGATTCCAGACGGGCGTAAATTGTCCTACAATGTCCTCATTTGGAGGAATACATGGAACGCCGTCAGTTTATTGCCGCCTCGCTTGCCAGTTCGGCCGCTGCTCTTGCCGGACCGGCTCTTGCTCAGCCGAGCGCAACGTCCGAGTACTACCTGCTGCGCCGCTACAACCTGATAAGCGGGCCGCAGTTGAAGCTGACCGAGAGCTATCTGGCCGACGCGCTGATTCCGGCACTGGGCCGGATGGGGATGGGTCCGGTGGGCGCCTTCAAACTGGACATTGGGCAGGACACGCCTGCCTATTATGTGCTTGTTCCCGGCGCCTCGGCTGGCGCGGTAACCGAGCTGGACCTGACGCTGGGAGCCGATGCGCAGTTTCTGGCAGCGGCCGAGCCGTTCTGGAAGGCGACTGCCAGCGCGCCGGCTTTTCAGCGCGCCGAAAGCTGGGTGCTGAAGGCGTTCCATGGATGGCCGCGCATCACACCGCCGCCAACCACTGCGACACGCGCCAAGCGCATCTTTCAACTGCGCATCTACGAGAGCCCGTCGAACTTCGATCATGTGCGCAAGGTGGAGATGTTCCACTCGGGCGAGTTCGAGCTGTTTCTGAAGGCTGGTTTTCATCCGGTGTTCTTCGGCGATACGCTGGCTGGCTCGCATATGCCGAACCTGGTGTACATGTTGAGTTTTCCGTCGATGGCCGAGTTGGAGGCGCAGTGGGATGTGTTTCGCACCGATCCGGGCTGGAAGAAGCTGTCGTCCGATCCGCGGTTCAGCTTCGATAACATTGTGACCAACATCAATAACCTGATCCTGAGCCCGCTGGCCTGCTCACAGATTTGATGCGCGCAACCGGCTGAAACCAGAGGGGAACCGCACTCAGGAAGAGGTGCGATACGGGGTGACGGTTCGATGAACATGCAGTCAAATGAGAGGCCGACGGACCTGATGGGCAAATCGGCGGACGACGCTCTGACGCTGGCCTCGCTGGGCATTGTCGCTTATGCACTCGCGATTGTGAGCCACGAAGGGTTGGGGCATGGGCTGACGGCTTTGGCTGCGGGTGCGAGGCCGCTGATCCTGACAACGTGCAACTTCGATTGGAACGGCAGCGTGAGCGGGAGTTCCGTTCGCTGGATCGCGGCCGCAGGTTCCATTGCCAACGCACTCGTCGGCCTGCTCTGCATACTGCTCTCGCGGCTATTACGGGCCATCGGGCCGCATCTTCGTCTTTTCCTTGTTCTGGCGGCGGCCTTCAACCTGCTGCTGGCCGCAGGCTATCCAGGTTACTCCGGCGTAGCGGCTTTCGGCGACTGGACCGCAGTGATCCGGGGATTTTCTCCGGAATGGTTGTGGCGGGTCTTTCTGGTTGTGGGCAGCGTGATCGCCTACTCATGCTCCCTGCGCCTGCTGGCAGTAGCGCTACGTCCATTTTGTGGATCGAGCGCGCCGGAATCGCTCGCCCGGCTGCGGCGCATGACGATGATTCCCTATCTGGCCGCGGTTGCTGCCGCATGTCTTGCGGGAGCGTTCAACCCGGGAAGGTGGACGGTGCTGTTTACCTGCGCGCTGCCCAGTAGCGCCGCAGCCGGATTCGGGTTGACGCGCCTGGATCATTTTCCCGGAGTCCGGGTGAGCGGTTCGTCCGTTCCGGCGGGAGCCATCCCACGAAATTTTGGATGGATTCTGGCGGCGGTTGTCATTCTCGTCTTTTTTGTTGGAGTGCTTGGGCCGGGCATCCGATTCCAGCCAGGCCGATGAAGGCAATTGAGGCGTGCGAATAAATCTGCAAGCAAGGTGCGATTTCCTGTGGAAAAGGCAGGGGGGGTAGGGGGTGTCAGGCGGGAGGGATTTCCGCTTTGGGCTGGTAGCGGAGCGTGCCCAGGGCGACCTGTGCGGCGTAGAGGAGCTTGGGGGCTTCTGTAGGGTCGATGACCTGGAGGAGCATGGCCTGGGCGACGCAAGCGATGAAGTCCCGGATGTTCTCTGCGCCAGCGAGGTCGGGCATGGCTTGCCGGTAGGCTTCAGCGACGCGCTTCCTTGTATCGTAGCTGTCGAGTTTGGCTGCCTTGCTGTTTTGGAGCGCGCGCAGACGGGCATTGCAGCAGTGCTGGACGGCTGCGTTGCGGATGAGGGCGAGGGGCTGTTCCGGTGTGGCGGGGTTGCTCATGGAATTTTCTCCTGAGCGTATTGTGCGCGAGGAGGTGGAAATCTTCTGCAACGCGGTGTGGGTGGTGTGGGTGGCGGGTTGGCAGGTTGGCGAGTTGGCAGGTTGGCGAGTTGGCAGGTTGGCGAGGTGGCGAAGTTGGCGGGATCGATGAAGGCGCTTATTGATCCGGGCCTTCAATAGCGTGTAGGCTTCCCACCCATTTCGCGATGAAACCTGCGCAATGGATGGGGCACGGGGTTTCCAGGGGCACGGGGCTTCTATTTGAGGGCCGAATCACTATAATCGCGGCATGACTTTCCTTGGCGATCCACGGCGGCGTTCGGTTGCCTTGCTGGCGGGCGGTACGTTGTTGCTGATAGTTCTGCTGGGCAGCTTGTACTCGTTCAATACCCAGAACGTCGGCTTCCTCAATCCCGAGACCTCTGCTGAAACCCTCGCCTTCACGGCCATTACGGTTGTAGTTTTTCTGCTGCTGATGGTTCTGTTGATGCTGCTTTTGAGGAACATCCTCAAGCTCATCGCGGAGCAGAGCAGTGGAGCGCTGGGCGCACGGCTGCGCACGCGCATGGTGCTGGGAGCCGCGCTGATCGCGCTGATTCCCGCAGTCTTCATGTTCCTGTTTAACTTTCAGCTGATGAACCGCTCCATCGACCGGTGGTTTTCGCCCAACACTTCGGAGTTGCACCTGGATTCCACGCATGTCATCGGAGAATTGGAGCAGTACGTTGCCAGCAATGCCCGCAGCGAAGCCGAGTCTATAACAGCCTCCGGCGCGCCAGACCGCGACATCGTGGAGTTGCAGAACATGCTTGCCTCCCGCCGCATCACTTTGGAAGGCGGGTTCATCGTTGTTTACGACAAGAACCGGGGCATTACTGCCAGCTACCAGGCTCCCTCGGTATCGAGCCAGGTTCGTCTTCTATCCTGGCTCGATGCCGGAGAGCGTGCGGCGCCTGTTGTTCTTACCGGCAAACTTGCCGATGTGCTGCTGCCCGCGGCGCAGCGCAGCGATGATCCGGTTCTCGAGATTGCCGGTCAGGAGTACGCTCTGGGCATGTCGGCCACCGCTTCCGGCAAGGTTGTTGTCGCCGCACTGCCCATGCCGCAAGGCCTGAGCCAAACCACGAATCGCATCCGCAAGAGTGCGGACGAGTACTGGCAGCTTTTCCATTCGCGCCATCGCATTCGCAACACTTTCTTGCTGATGTTGATGCTCATCACCGTCTTCGTCTTCTTCTCCAGTGTCTGGCTTGCCGTCTTTCTCTCCAAGCAGATTACGCGGCCCGTGGAAGCGCTGGCCGACGCCATGGACGCTATCGCCGACGGCAAGTACGAGCGGCGCGTGGAGACCAAGGCGACGGGCGAGATGGAGGATCTGGTTCGCTCGTTCAATCACATGGCAGCCGATCTGGAGGCAAGCCGGCAGTTGGCGGAGAGTTCTTCAGCGCAATTGACGGCGGCGAACCAGGCGATCGAGACGCGGCGGCGCGAGCTGGAAACCATTGTGGAGACCATTCCGAGCGGCGTGGTGACACTCGATGGAGTCGGTACGGTGTTGCAGGTCAACCACGCTTTTGCCTTGCTGATGGGGCTGCGCGAGGCGGACAATTTTGCCGGGCAGCACATCGATGCGCTGTTGCCGGCAGAGCTTGCGGCCGAGCTGGCGGGATTGATTCGCCGCAGCCACCGGATGGGCGCAGCATCGACGGAAGTGGAGTTTCATGTGCACGGCAAGAACCAGCACCTGGCGATTACCAGCGCCCGTCTGGAGCTGGGCCGTGGGCAGGCCGGCAGCGTTCTGGTGGTGGAAGACACGAGCGAGGTACTGCGCGCACAGCGCCAACTGGCGTGGAAAGAGGTGGCGCAGCGGGTAGCGCACGAGATCAAGAATCCTCTGACGCCGATTGCGCTTTCGGCGGAGCGGATTCGGCGGCATCTCGACCGCCCGCAAGGTGAGTCGCCCAACATTATCCGCAAGTGCAGTGAAGTGATTCTGGGCTGTGTGGGCACCTTGCGCACGCTGGTGGACCAATTCTCCGCGCTGGCGCAGTTTCCCGCGCCGCAACCGCGCGCCTGCGATATGAACCAGGTGGCCGACGAGGCGCTGGCGCTGTTTGCGGGTCGGCTGGAAAGCATTACTGTACAGCGCAGTCTGGAGCCGGGACTGCCGCTGGTGCTGGCCGATCCGGACGCGATTCGGCGGGCGCTGGCCAACCTGATCGACAATGCAGCGGAGGCGATGCAGGGGAGCCTGTTGCGGGTGCTGAGCGTATCGAGCACGCTGTCAGAGGATGGCGGCGCGGTGGAGGTGGAGGTCTCCGACACCGGGCACGGGCTGACGGACGATATTCGCGAGCGTCTGTTTCTTCCCTTTTACTCGACCAAGCATCGCGGAACGGGCCTGGGGCTTTCAATTGCCGCCAAGATTGCCCAGGAGCATGGCGGCTCAATCCGCGCTGAAGCCAATGCGCCCAAGGGCGCGCGCTTTTTGCTGCGGTTGCCGCTGATGGAAGCCAATCCTGCTGAGCCTGCGTCTAACGAAGGCGAACCAGCGAAGGGGGTTTCCGCATGAATCACATTTTAGTGGTGGACGACGAGGCGGAGATTCGCAATTCGCTGGAAGAGATTCTTCGCGAAGAGGGTTACGGAGTGGCAACGGCAGCCGACGCCGCGGAGGCGCTGGTGCTGCTGCAGGATGCGCCCTACGACGTGGTGCTACTGGACATCTGGCTGCCGGATCGCGATGGGCTGGACGTGCTCTCCGACATTCGCCAGTTGGCGGCCGAGACGCGGCCCGAAGTGGTGATCATCAGCGGGCACGGCACCATTGAGACGGCGGTGAAGGCGACCAAGTTGGGGGCTTATGACTTTCTGGAGAAGCCGCTCTCGCTGGATCGCACGCTGATTGTGCTGAAGAACGCTGTGGAAGCACGGCGGCTGCGCACGGAGAATCTGGAGTTCAAAAAACAATTCAGCGTGGGCGCGGTGCTGACGGGCGAAAGCGTTCCGGTGAAGGCGCTGCGGCAGCAAATCCGGCTGATGGCGCCGACCAATGGACGGGTGCTGATCTACGGCGAATCGGGCACGGGCAAGGGGCTGATTGCGAGGGCGATCCACGCAGAGAGTTTGCGCCGCGATGCGGTGTTTGTGGAGCTGAACTGCGCGGCGATCCCGGAAGACCACATTGAGGCCGAGCTATTCGGCTACCGGTACGGAGCGCAGCCCGGCGGGCCGACTGAGCAGAGGGGCACGCTGGAGCGTGCTGACGGCGGCACGCTGTTTCTGGATGAGGTGGGCGACATGAGCCTGAAGACGCAGGCCAAGGTGCTCTCCGCGCTGGATGACCAGCTGTTTACGCCGGTGGGCGGAACGCAGCCGCTGAAGGTGGATGTGCGGCTGATTGCTTCGACGAACAAGGATTTGGAAGAAGAGATTGCCAAGGGAAACTTCCGCGAAGACCTGTTTTACCGGCTCAATGTGGTGCCATTCTTTGTGCCGCCACTGCGGGAGCGCAAGCAGGACATTCCGTTTTTGACGCGGGAGTTTCTGGCTGAGTTTGGCAGGCAGTACGGACGTCCACGGATGGAGATTGGCGACGAAGCATTAGCAGCACTGGCCGAATATGCTTGGCCGGGCAATGTGCGCGAGTTGCGCAACGTGGTGGAGCGGGTGCTGATTCTGAATCCGCGTGTGCTGCGTATCGAGCGCAAGCATCTGCCGCCCTTGACGCATAAATCAGGCGCGCGGCAGGGCGGAGAGTTCTCAACGCTGCAACAGGCGCGCGACGCATACGAGCGCGAGTACATCCTGAAGAAGGTTGAAGAGGCGCGCAACAACATCAGCCATGCGGCGGAGTTATTGGGGCTGGAGCGCAGCCATCTGTATCGCAAGATGAAGGCGCTGGGGATTGCGGTGCGGGAGTAGCGGCGCGCTTGAACTGCGAGCAGAGGTAGAGTTGTTCTGCAGCTGATCGGTAGGGATTCGTTCCAATCCCACTCTTGCCGCAAAGAACGCGGCAAGGATGGGGCACCCAGCGCATGATGGATGAAGCCCACCCCGAAGATTTATTGCAGGTGGAGAGATGCTTCAGCCGGCGGTGATGGTTTCGAGGCCGTGGCCCTTGGGGCCCAGTTCGCGTTGGCGGAGCAAGAGGGCGAAGGTCATCGCGAGCAGGCCGAGGATCGAGAAGATCCACATGCCGAGCCGGTAGCCGCTGGGGTTGGCTGCGCCTGCATGAGTGTGGTCGTTGGCCCAGCCGATGGCGAGGTTGAAGCCGGCCATGCCGATGTTCTGGATCATGGTCATCAGTCCGTAGGCGGTGCCGAGCTTGGACTGCGGCACGATGTAGGCCACCGATGGCCACATGACAGCCGGGATCAGCGAGAACGACAGGCCCATCATGGCCATGGGCACATAGAGCGAGATGTGGGTATAGCCCATCATCAGATACACGGGCACCAGTAGTACCGAGCCGAACATCATGAGCAGAGCGCGCTTGCCGACCTTATCTACAAAGAGGCCGAGCAGCGGCGTGGCCACCATGGCGAAGATGGTGAGGATGCTGACCAGCGTGCCGCTCATCTCACGCGAGGCACCGTGGGCGTCCATGAAGAACTGGTAGGCGAAGGTCTCAAAGGGGAAGATGCCCGAGTAGAAGACGACGCACAGGCAGACGATGTACCAGTAAGAGACGCCGAAGTTGAGCAGGTCTTTGGCGACCACCTTGTCGGTGGGTCCGGCGTCGCCGAGTTCGTAGTTTTTTTCGGCGTAGGCCTCCATGGCCCAGTAGATCAAGGCGCCGATGACGCAGAAGGCGGCAAAGCCGATGCTGATGACCAGCGGGGTACGCCAGCTCGAATAGGCAAAGCGCGCCCAGGTTGGCGAGCGCTGCGCGAGCAAGGTGCCGAGGCGGGCGATGGTCAGGTTGATGCCGAAGGCGAAGCTGAGCTCCTTGCCGCGGAACCACTTGGCCAGCGCCGTGGTGACGGCCACAATGAGCGACTCCGCGCCCATGCCGAAGAGCAGGCGGCCGGCAGCCATGGGTGTAAGCGCGCCATCGACGGCGGTGAGCGCCGCGCCGAGCAGGCAGAGAGTGCCGAAGATGAGGATGGCCTTGCGCACGCCGATGCGGTCTACGATGTAGCCGCCCACCAGCACCAGGAAGACGTTGGGGATGCTGTAGATGGCCTGCAGAAGGCCGATGTTGGACTCGGAGAATCCGAGCTGGCGGGAGAGCAGATCAGCGATGGGCGCAATGCAGTCGTAGACGTAGTAGTTGCCGAACATGGCCAGGCTGACGAAGACCAGTACAGCCCAGCGATAAAACGGCGGGGGGATGCGGCGGGGTTCAATGCTCAATGGGTTGGTTCCTTCTTGCAGTGGCGCGGTGGTGTTACATCCCATCCTAGTACCGTGACTGCGTAGATTTGTACATTCTGGCGTAGTACCTGGCCCCGAAGTAGCCGTTACCTGATTCGGCGTCACGTTCTTTGCCGGTAGTGTGGGATAGCGAAAGACGCATTTCAATTGCACAAGCGGCGGAGCTTGTTATTTGTATGCCGATACGAATCATAACGCTATCCCACCCTTGCGCGGTGAGGCTGCGCAAGGATGGGGCACCCGCCCAGTGGTGCCGAGGTTAAGGGTGGGCCACCCGCCCTGTTGCGTAGTGCCGGAAGCTCGACCAGGCCCAATCCTCCGGCTTCGCAACCAGACCACGCTTGACTGGGTTGCGATGGATATAGCGGATCACTTCGGAGCGGGCTTGCTCTCCGTGGACATTGCTGTCGTAATAGCGGGCTTGCCAGAACTTTTCGCGCGGTCCTCGCAGCTTGCGCGAAGTCATCTGCTTGACGCCTTTCAAAAATTGCGCCAGTACAATCTGCGGCGGTTCATTGACAAGAAGATGGATATGTTCGGGCATCAGGACGTAGGCGTAAACTCGCGCATGATGCTTTGCGCGAGTCTGTTCCAGCACCGCCTCGAACGCCTCCCTGGCTCCCGGCGCTTCAAGAAGCGGTAGACGGTGAAAACAACTGAAGGTGATGAAGTGCAGAGACTCCGCTTGTTGAAACCGCTTCAGGCCGCTCGGAATGGCTCCATCCTAACCCGCCCACGATCTTAGCGCAACGTCCCGCTCATCGCAAAAACGCGATGAACGGGGCACAGCTTCATCTGGATAGGAGAGATGTGTCAAGGACGATGACCGGGCCACCTGCCTTAGCCGCTGATTCCACGATGGTTCCCGCAGAGGAACTTTTAGTTCCTCTACAGCACCCATTCTGGGGTGACGTGTCAGCCTACTCCCGATGCCGTAGGCAGCGCGCTTTCGCTCTGGACGATGCAGAGGCCCGGACACCACCCACCGGCGCGTCTACGGGCTTCCCAGAACGCAGCTAGCCACATCGGGGAAGGCCAACCAGTCTCAACCGCTTAGGCCTGTAAGTTTCCGTTGTCCCTTGCCCTGAACAGAAGCCACAACAGGAGATTCATCATCACCAGTGCGCCTACCAAGATCAGAAGGGTTCTTTGGGCCGACATTCCTTGCAAGAACGATATTGCCGACCAACCGAAGACTCCGATGTTTACGCATGCATAGCAAAAACCCTTTACCTTCAAACTGACCTTCATTGAAACACTCCCTAATGTTATTGATCGTTCTTCTTTTCCGGTTTTGAAGCCAGAGTTGCGGCAGCAGGGACAGCAGTTGCTGCTCCTCCTGCGTGGACGGCTGCTGTTGCAGCGGAACCCATCGCCGAGACGTCCTTATCCACATGCGTTAAGGCATCCTTGCCGCCGGTCAGGAGGTCTGAAACAGCGGCGGCATTTCCCGCTGCATTCATGTTTCCACCGGTACCGACGGCAACCGCCATACCCACCGGATTCGTAACTGTCTGCACAGCCTCGGCAGCTTGACTCGTGTTCTTTGTATCTCCGGTTATAGCTCCGGTTGCATAAGTTACGGTAGCAACGGCCCCCCCAGCTGCCGTTATTCCGGCTGCTGCTGCTGTCAATCCAGTCACCGCCGCCGCGCCAAGAGTTGCTGGAACGGACACAGGTGCCGTGGCTACGATTGCTACTACTACACCCACCGTTGCGACGGCGGTAACAGTAGCCTTTACGGCGGATACGGTTCGGGGATGGTCAGCGACCCATTGCTTCGCTTGTTCTACGCGTTGCGCCCACGTCTGATGACCATCTGGATCGGCGTCGCCAAGGGGATTGTTCAACACATAACCGTAGAGATTGAGGCTCTGCGGATTATCGAGTTTCGCGTACGGAACCGGGTCTTCCTTGGCGCTCCAGTCAGGCGACATCCACCGGCCCATATTCGATCCGTAGTATCTGGCCCCGAAGTAATCTAGTCCTGATTCTGCGTCCCTTTCTTTGCCGGTAGTGTGGGATAGCGAAAGACGCATTTCAATTGCACAAGCGGCGGAGCTTGTTATTTGTATGCCGATACGAATCATAACGCTATCCCACCCTTGCGCGGTGAGGCTGCGCAAGGATGGGGCACCCGCCCAGTGGTGCCGAGGTTAAGGGTGGGCCACCCGCCAGAGACCACTTTGAGCTGAGAATTCATCTACGGCCTCCTCTCTTTTGTATAGACTGACGCGGCTCAATCGAGTTCAGCGGCGGCCGCTGTTTTCTAGGATGGGGCCGATGGAGCCGGGGTTGTCGCCTGCGGCGAGATCGACGCTGAAGTCCCATACGGACTGGTTGATCTCAGAGGCGGAGAGGATTTCGACGAGTGCGTACTCGCCGATGGGGAGCTTCTGTTCAGGCACGATCTTGAGCCAGTGCTTGCCGGCGAGCACTTCAGCACGGGTGGCGATGACGTCTTCGTCCTGGGTGACGTTGCCGGTGGGGCTGACGTGAATGGCGCCGACGATGCGGATGGCGCGGCGCTGGTCCACACGCACGATGGCAAAGCCTGACTTGTCAGAGTGTGCGCCGGGCCTGGGCGTGGCCTTGCCCTGGCTTGCGCCGACGTCGACTTTGAAGGCGTGGGTCAGTACGGGCTCCTTTTCGTCGCCAGCGTCGAGCGAGAGATAGAGGACAGGGTCGCCCGAGTGCAGATGCACTTTGGAGTGGGCACCGTCGAGCTCCAGGCTGGCCTTCTGGCCGGCGAGCGGATTGAGCATGTTCACGCCGCGGCGGGTCTTCTGGTTCATGTTCAGGTCAGCGGGGACGAGCTCGACCAGTTCCGGTGTGCCGTGGAAGATGTCAAGAACGAAGACGCCTTCTTGGTCGGGCAGATTGAGACCCTTGGCCACTTCGGGCATACGGGCCTTCTCGTTGTCGCGCTCGTCGGCCTCTTCCTTGTCGACTTGCCGTGCCTCCAGCATGGCGGGTGAGGGCGGTTCGTCGGCGGACGGGGCGGCATGGTCGCGCTCCCACTTGCGGGTGGCCTCCCAATCGACCAGATTCTGGGGCAGCTCTTCCCAATCGCCGCCGCGCTCGACGGAGATATAGCGGATACGGTCGCCGACCAACTGATACTGGCGCACGAGCTGATAGCTGCCGTCTTTGAGGATAAGGCGGTGATTGCGCAGGAGGGCGGGCGGATCGGGCTTTAGCTCCATGGGCTGACCGGAGTGCTGGGTTTGCGGGGGGGTAGTTTGCGCGCCGGCCACCGCAACTGCCAGACACAATGCCGCTATTGCGAGCTGGCAGCAACGAATTGGATGGAATTGCTTCATCGCCCACAGTTTAGAGCATTTTCCGGAATGGTGTAGACCTGGATTTCATTGGTATCCCACCCATTTCCGCAAAAAAACGCGGAAATGGATGGGGCACGGAAGTTTATAGCAAAAGCGAAAAATCCTAGACGAGTCTGGCGGCCGGCGGTACTGTGCCTCCGTTCCCCATTGGTACAGTCATCTTCGCAACTTCGGGCAGGGGGCAGGCATCCAATATTGTGTATTCTTGAATAGAGGCCGTCTTCTTGCCAGTTTTGCAGACACAATCCGGTTCAAACCGCCGCCCGTTGGGTGTGGCGCGCTGGACGGTGCTGGTGTGTCTGCTGGTTCTGGCCGTGTTTGCCACCATCCAGGTGACGCACGTGCACGTGAACGAGGCCGATCCAAGCCACTGTACACTTTGCATGGTGCAGCAGACCGCCGCGCCGGTGGCCGCGATGGCCATGGCGATTGTGATGGTGGCGCTGGGCGCATCGGCACCGATTGCCGAGCCTGTCGCAGTTGTCCGCTATCGCCGCGAGCGGATCTTCATCCGGCCTCCTCCACGCTGTATTTGAAGCATCTCCTTGCCTATCTTCGCCATTGATCCGCCTTCCGAGGTGGAACTCTGTTGTATCTCTTTTCAGGCGCAGACGGCTGGGGCTGCTTTTCGATTGCCCTGGTTGCGGCGGCCTTTCTGTGGCCGTTTGCGTAGATGCACATGCACTCACATAGAGGAGACACAACTAGATGCCGTTTTTTTCAGGCAAGATTATTCGGATATATTCATTGCGTATGGTGGCCTTGGCTGCGCTTGGCGTCTTTGCAGCACTGGGCGCTTTTGCCGCACAGGCTGGCAACGCCGGCTCAGTGCGCGGTTCGGTGACTGACCCGACCGGAGCCGTAATTCCCAACGCTGCCGTACATCTGTCCAGCCAAATAAGCGGCGTGAGCCGTACGGCCACGTCCGACGCAGATGGCCAGTTCGAGATTGTGAACGTTCCGTTCAATACCTACCGGGTGACGGTTTCCGCGGATGGTTTTGCGCCGGGCAGCCAGAGCGTGGTTCTTCGTTCGGTGGTTGGCGTGAACCTGAAGCTGGTGCTGCAGATTGCGACGGCCAGTTCGACGGTGACCGTGGAATCGGACGGCGACCTGGTGGAGAACGACCCCACCTTTCACACCGACATCGACCGCGACCTGTTCCTGAAGGTTCCGCTGGAGAGCCAGTCGTCAACGCTGAGCTCGCTGGTTACGCAGACAACGCCGGGAGTGACGTCTGACTCGAACGGCTTGTTCCACGGGCTGGGCGATCACGCTTCAAACTCGTTTTCAGTGGACGGGCAGTCGATTACCGACCAGCAGAGCAAGGTGTTTTCAAACCAGCTTCCGTCAGACTCGATCCAGTCATTGCAGGTGATCAGCGGAGCGCCACCGGCGGAGTACGGCGGCAAGACCAGCCTGGTGATTGTGGCCACCACCCGCTCGGGGCAGGGCGTGCAGCGGCCGACGGGCAGCGTGGGCACGTCCTATGGATCGTTCGGCTCGGCAAGCGGCAACTTCGATGTTTCTTACGGCGGCAAGGACTGGGGCAACTTTTTCGAGGGAGACGCGCTGAACACAGGCCGCTTTCTTGACCCGCCCGAGTTTGTGGTGATGCACGACAAGGGCAACGAGCAGAACTTTTTTGACCGCGTGGACAAGAGCCTCTCGGCAGCCGACTCAGTGCATCTGGATTTGAATTACAGTCGTTCATGGTTTCAGACGCCGAATGCGTGGGACAACGTGAATGTGAAGAATGTGCGGAGCGGTGGAACCAGCGCTGCGCCGGTGTTTGGCTCGGTGGGCGACACGGATCAGCGCTCGGAGATCAAGACCTTCAACATTGCGCCGACGTATACGCGGGTGGTGGGGAATAGTTCGGTCGTCAACCTGGGCGCGTTTGTGCGCCGCGACGACTACAACTACTTCCCGAGTCCGAATGCGCTGGCCGACCTGGGGCCGACAAATCTGCAGACCTCTTCGATCCAGCAACATCGCACGCTGACCAACGTGGCCATACATTCCGACGTTTCCTACGCGCACGGGGTGCATACGTTCAAGGCGGGCGCGCAGTACGGGCAAACTTTTCTGCGAGAGGACGACAGCCTGGGCGTAGTGGACGCCACGTACAACTCGCCCTGCGTGAATGCGAGCGGGACCGCGCTGGCGGGATTCTCTTCGAAGGCGCAGTGCGCAACGTATGGCGATGTGGCGAACACGGGCTATCTTCCCGTGCTGGCGCCGTACGATTTGACGCGCGGCGGCGGCGATTATCGCTTCTTAGGGCATACGGACATCAAGGAGTTTGCTCTTTACGCCGAGGATCAGATCAAGGCGGGCAACTGGCTGTTCAATCTGGGCGTGCGCGAAGATGTGTACAACGGTTTGGCCAAGGCGAACCAGACGCAGCCGCGCGTGGGCATTGCGTACAACGTGAAGCCAGCGGCGACGGTGCTGCGCATCTCGTATGCGCGCACGCTGGAGACGCCGTTCAACGAGAACCTGGTGCTATCGAGCAAGGGCTGCGGGGACAATGTGCTTGCGCCTCTGCTGAGCTGCACCAGCGGCGTATCCACCACGCTGGCTCCGGGCTATCGCAACGAGTTTCATGCAGGCTTCCAGCAGGGCATTCGCACGTGGGCCATTGTGAATGGCGAGTACATTTGGAAGTACACGCACAACGCCTTCGACTTCTCGGTTCTGGGCAATACGCCGATCACGTTTCCGATCGACTGGCATAACTCAAAGATTCCGGGCTGGGCGATGAATGTGGACTTTCCGGAGCACCACAACTTTAGCGGTTATGTGGTGGCGTCGTCGGTGGCGGCGCGCTTCTTCGGGCCGCAGTCGGCTGGGGCTGGCGTGACGGTAGGCCAGTCGAATGCCCCGTTCCGCATTGACCACGACGAGAAGTTCAACGAGAACACGCACGTGCAGTACCAGTTTGGCAAGCGTGGACCTTGGATGGGCTGGAACTGGCGGTACGACTCCGGCATGGTGGCTGGCTCAGTGCCGTATGCCACCAATAACACCACGCCGGTGAATTTGAGCGGACTTACCTTCGACCAGCAGGCGCAGGCCGGGTTAACCTGCAACGGCGTGACGGCAACGCGCACGGCGGGATTCAGCTCCTGCGCGCCGTCGAAGTACTCCTCGACGCTGGTTTCGATTCCTGCGCCGGGCACCGAGAACGACGACAAGAATCCGCCGCGGATTGCGCCGCGCAATTTGTTCGATGCCTCGGTGGGACAGCAGAACATCTTTCATGCGAACCGCTACAAGACGGACCTGACGCTGACTGCGATCAACGTGACCAACAAGTATGCGCTCTATAACTTTCTGTCGACCTTCAGCGGTACGCATTATGTGACGCCGCGAGCGCTGACGGCGAAGGTTTCAGTGAACTTCTAGTTGTGTGGGAATTGCGGGGTGCGGGCTGAGGCCCGCACCCCGTTTTTCTTTTGGGCGGCCCGCCGTATGGCAGAACAGGCTGCGGATCAAGGCTGCGGATCAAGGCTGCGATCTGCCTTGATGGCAAGGAAAAGGTACGCAGGGGCTGAAGCCCTATTGATTCTATGCGGCTTATCGGTGCGACTAAAGTATTTCTCCCGTTACTGTAGAGGGGTTCCCTGCTATCCCACCCTAGTCGCAAGAACAAGAACGCGGCGAGGATGGGGCACCCAGAACTCTATACCAAGTGGAGAAATGCTCTAAAGTCGCGCCCATTCAAAACAGGCCTGAAATTGAGTTTTTTCGCTTAGCGGCAGGCCTGAAATAGTGTGTGGTTTCCCACCCATTTCGCAATAAAGCCTGCGCAATGGATGGGGCACGGTGCTTCTATTGAAGAGCCGGATCAATAGGTTGCGTCTTGAAGCGCCTGCCGATATGCGTTGAAAACCTCTGCGTCGAAACAGACGAAGAGTATTTTCTCGATGGCCGGATTGTTTGCGAGTTCGGCGGTTGTTTCGCGGAGGGCGATTTCTACGGCTTGTGGGATGGGGTAGCCGTAGACGCCGCAACTGATGGCGGGGAACGCGAGCGTCTTCAAACCGTATTCGTGGGCGAGGCGAAAGCAGGAGCGGTAGCAGTTGGCCAGCAGGCTGGGTTCATTGTGGCTGCCGCCGCGCCAGACGGGGCCGACGGTGTGGAGGACGAAGCGCGCCGGAAGGCGGTAGGCGCGGGTGAGTTTGGCTTCGCCGGTGGGGCAGCCATTGAGACGGCGGCACTCGGCCAGCAGTTCGGGGCCGGCGGCGCGATGGATGGCTCCATCGACGCCGCCGCCGCCGAGCAACGAGGAGTTGGCGGCGTTGACGATGGCGTCGACGGCGAGATGGGTAATATCGCCCTGCACGAGTTCGATGCGGCTCGGGTTCGGGTCTGCCATCTGGTTCACTGCTGCCTCCTTGTTTGTCTTCTTTTCATCGCGGCGCCTGCGGTGCGGCATACGCGCTCGCGGAGATTCCTATTGATCCGGCAAGAAAACAGTGACATCGCATTCCCACCCATTTCCGCAAAAAACGCGGAAATGGATGGGGCACCCTGACAGTATTTAATTGCCGAATCAATAGCGGTGAGAATCGCGCCGGTGCGCCGTCCCGACGGGACTCCTGTCTTTGATGAGCCGTTCACCCAGCGCTGAAGCGCTGGGCTAACTTGTACTGCGCCTACGGCGCGGGGTTTTTCGCACAGGTGGACCAGAGACCAGTTGCGAAAAGGCGATTGATTTACCCCATTGAGGGCCGAATCAATAGAGCATCGGTCTGGTACAGCAACTGCAGAAGGATACTTATTTCTCGCTGTCGAGTACCTGCATCTGGTCGGCTCCGTAGCGGGTTCCGGCTACTGCGGCGGCGGGCACTGCGGCTTCAATGGCGGCAAGTTCTTCGGCAGAGAGCTGGAGGGTGAGCGCGCCAAGGCTTTCAGTGAGCTGCGCACGGGTACGGGCGCCGACGACCGGGATCAGCGAGCCGCGACGGGCCATGGCCCAGGCGATGGCCAACTGCGAAGAAGTGGCGTTTTTAGCGGCGGCGATGCGGCCGAGCTCCACGACGAGCTTCTCGTTCTGCTCGCGGTTGGGGCCGGTGAAACGGGGCAGCCAGGCGCGGAAGTCGCCCTGGGCGGCGGGCTTGGAGCCGGACAAGAGGCCGCGGCCCAGCAGGCCGTAGGCGGTGGTGGCAATGCCGAGGGAGTCGAGGACGGGAAAGATTTTTTCTTCCGGGCCGCGCGTGAGGATGGAGTACTCGATCTGCAGATCGACGATGGGGTGCACGCTTGCCGCTCTGCGGATGGTCTCCGGGCCCACTTCAGAGAGGCCGATGTGGCGCACGTAGCCGGCCTGGATCATCTCGGCAATGGCGCCGATGGTTTCTTCGATGGGCACGTTGGGATCGAGCCGCGCGGGGCGGTAGATGTCGATGTAGTCAACGCCGAGGCGCTTGAGGGAGTAGGCCAGGGCCGTCTTCACGGCAGACGGGCGGGCGTCGTAGCCGAGCCAGGAGTTGTCAGGGCCGC
>Ga0302267_10000287_pt1 | contig 66444 bp, 57 predicted proteins | sample III_Bog_E1_3_FD_194555 | JGI IMG/M metagenome (GOLD analysis project Ga0302267, IMG submission 194555) | Peat permafrost microbial communities from Stordalen Mire near Abisko, Sweden - III_Bog_E1_3 | ecosystem: Environmental > Terrestrial > Soil > Wetlands > Peat | place: Sweden: Abisko...
GACCGCAATTCTTCCGTTCGCCTTATCCCGGTGACAACGTATAGAGAGCACGGTCGCAGATGTTGCGGCGCCACAGGCGCGCGGCAGGAACTCTAGAACACCGAGGAGAAGATTTATGGCAAAGATCGCCAAGACAGCAGACCGCAAGAAGGAAATGGACACCACCAAGAGCACTGATTGCCCCAAGTGCGCCAAACCTACCCGCATTGTGAAGCGGGTGAAGGATCGCGAGAACGGCATTCCCGGCGGCGTCTACATCTCCTGCTCGGCCTGCGAATTCTACGAGAAGCTGTAAGAACAGAATTCAGTGGAAGAAAAAAGGAGACCTTCGGGTCTCCTTTTTCGTGTTAGTGGCGGGCTTGGGCGGGGCGAGAAGCATACCCTTCGCTGCTCAGGAGCGCTGCGCCGGAGAGTCTTTTGGCCGCGGACAGGAGTGGGTTCGTGCGGAGGAAGCTTTCTGGCGGTATGGGTAGCGCGAGGGGTCGTCTGGATTCTTCGACTTCGCTACGCTTCGCTCAGAATGACTCGGATGCTGGGTTGCAGATGTAGCGCCTTCACGGCTACGGTTTGGCGGCGGCTTTTGCGGCCTGCTTTTCGCGGCGTGTGCTGGCCCAGCCTTCCTTGGTGACCTGCGGCACGCGGGTCAGGGCCAGCGCGTCTTCCGGCACATTCTGCGTAATGCAGGAGCCGGCTGCGACGTAGGAGCCATCGGCCAGGGTCAGCGGCGCGACCAGCGTGGAGTCGCTGCCCACGAAGACGCGGTCGCCGATGTGGGTGGTGTGTTTGTGTACGCCATCATAGTTGCAGGTAATCACGCCTGCGCCGATGTTGGTGCCGCTGCCGATCTCGGCATCGCCCAGGTAGGTGAGGTGGTTGGCCTTGGAACCCTTGCCGAGCTTCACCTTCTTGGTCTCGACGAAGTTGCCGACGTGCGCGTTCTCGCCGATGTGGCTCTCCGGGCGCAGATGCGAATAGGGGCCGAGGATGGCGCCGTTCGCCACGGTGGCGCAGTCAAGAATGCAGCCGTTGCGGATGAGCACGCCGTCGGCCACGGTGGAGTTCTGAATCACAGAGTAGGAGCGGATGCGGCATTCGGAACCGATGGCGGTTGCGCCCAGCAGCTGCACATAGGGCTCAATCACCGTATCCGGTCCGACGGTAACGGCGGCGTCAATCACGCAGGTATCGGGCCGGAAGATGGTGACGCCCTGTGCCATCAGGCGATTCACGGCAGCCGTGCGCATGGCAGCATCGAGATACATCATCTCGGCGATAGTATTCGCGCCGAGCACTTCATCGCTATTTTCCGCCACCAGCGCGACCACCTTCTCGCCCGCGGCAACGAGCAGGGCAGCGACGTCCGTCAGATAGTATTCGGCGTGTGCGTTCTCTGTGCGCAGCAGATCGAGCTGCTTGAAGAGGCTGGCAGTGTTGAAAGCGTAGATGCCGGAGTTGATCTCCGGCGTGGCACGCTGCGCGGGCGTGAGCGCCTTCTGCTCCACAATGGCGGAAACCTCCGGCGCGCCCGGGTTGCTGCGCAGGATGCGGCCATAGCCGGTGGGATCTGCTGGAATCGCGGTCAGGATGGTCATGGCGGCGTGCTGCGCGAGATGGAAATCGCGCATGGCGGCGATGGTCTCCGGCCGGATGAGTGGAGCATCGCCCGACAGTACCAGCAGGTGATGCGGCGGGGTGATGCCGGAAGCGGCGAAGAACGCTTTGACCTGCTGTATGGCGTGGCCGGTGCCGCGCTGCTCGGGCTGCTCAACGAACTGGACGCCTGTGGCCGCGACCGCCGCCCGGACTTTATCCGCTTCGTGCCCGATGATCACATAGATGGACGCGGCGGGAACGATCTGCGCGGCGGCGGCTATCACGTGCATCAGCAGCGGCTTGCCGCCGACCTCGTGCAGCACCTTGGGACGGCGGGATTTCAGGCGTGTGCCTTTGCCCGCGGCCATGATGGCAATCGCAAACTCTGGAGTAGTCACGGGATTATCTTCTCACGACGGGTGGCCCGGCAGGGGTAGCAGGGCACCGTGGCGGATACCTCTTCTGCCGCTCCGAATGAATCCAATCCACAGCGGAAAATAAGTTGATTGACAAAATGAATAGCCATTCAGTATTCTCGGCCTGCTGATTGACCGACAGGAGCTTTGCCGTGAGCACAGCCAACTTCCCCCTGCCGGCCGCCGGCGCAGCACTGTCTGCGCGCGAAGGCCGGTTGCAGATTCGCAAAGTCGCTGTGCTGGGCGCAGGCACCATGGGCTCGCGTATTGCGGCCCACATCGCCAACGCCGGCGTTCCTGTCATCCTGCTTGACATCGTTCCCAAAGACGCCCCGGCGGGCGACCGCAAGGCGCGCAACGCCATTGTGAATGCGGCGCTGGAGGGACTGAAAAAGTCGCGCCCGGCAGCGTTCTTCGATCCTGCCAGCGCGCGGCTCATCACGGTGGGAAACTTTGAAGATGACCTTGGCCTGGTCGCGGATTGCGACTGGATACTTGAGGTCGTCGCTGAGAATCTGGAGATCAAGCGCGCTCTGCTGGAGAAGCTGGCCGCGGTGTGCCGCAAGGACGCAATCGTAACCACCAACACCAGCGGACTGCCGGTCGCGCGCATCGCAGAGAACATGTCGCAGGAGTTCAAACGCCGCTGGTTCGGCACACACTTCTTCAATCCGCCACGCTACATGCGCATGCTGGAGATTATTCCCACGCCGGAGAGCGACCCCGCGCTGATCGCGGCGGTGGAACACTTCTGCGACCAGCGGCTGGGCAAGGCGATCATCCACGCCAAGGACACGCCGAACTTTATTGGCAACCGCATCGGCACCTTCGCCATGCTGAACACCATGCACATCATGCAGCAGAAGAAGCTCACGGTGGAGGAGATTGACGTGCTCACAGGCGCGGCGCTGGGCTGGCCGAAGACGGGCACCTTCCGGCTGGGCGACCTGGTGGGGGTGGATGTGCTGGCGCACGTGGCCACGAATTTTGCCGCGCAGGCCGCGCAGATCGGCGATGAGCGCGCGGAAGTGAGCGTGCCGGAATTTCTGCTGCAGATGGTGCAGAACAAGCAGCTCGGCGATAAGACGAAGCAGGGCTTCTATAAAAAAACAGGCGGAATGGATGCGAATCCCAGCGGTAAGGACGCGGAAGGCCGCGATCTGCGCAGCGTGTGGGATTGGGAGCGGAAAGAGTACAGGCCGGTGGAGCGCCCGAAGTTCGCCGCGATAGAGATGGCGAAGAACGTGGAGGCTACGCCGGAGCGCGTGAAGCAGCTGCTCTGGGGCGACCGCGCGAAGGATAAGGCCGCGCAGTTCTACTGGCCCGCGATGACGGAGCTCTTCACCTACGCAGCCAATCGCATTCCGGAGATTTCAGACAACGTGGTGGAGATCGACCGCGCGATGAAGACCGGCTTCAACTGGGAGCTGGGGCCGTTTGAGATGTGGGACGCGGTCGGCGTGAAGGAAACTACGGACGCCATGCGCGCGGCGGGTCAGCCGGTTGCGGTGAACGTGGAGAAGCTGCTCGCGGGCGGCAATACGAGTTGGTACAAGGATGATGTGAAGGCTGCATCAGGCCGAAGCTACTTTGATGTGGCGACGGGCGCGTATCTGCCGGTGCCGCAGGCGGAAGGCGTGAGCTCCGTGACTGTAATCAAGAAGGCTCACGGCGTGGTGAAAAGGAATTCCGGTGCATCGCTCGTCGATCTGGGCGATGGCGTGGCCTGCATTGAATTTCACTCCAAGATGAATTCGCTGGGCGGCGATATTGTGTCGCTGGTGACCAGCACGCTGAAGCCGCAGAGCGATACGGTGGCGAACTTCGACGCATTTGTCATCACCAGTGACGCGCTCAATTTCTCAGTCGGCGCAAATCTGATGCAGCTTCTGCTGGCCGCGCAGGAAGAAGAGTGGGACGAGGTGGACCAGATGATTCGCGGCTTTCAGGCTATGACGCAGGCCATCAAATTCTGCCCGCGCCCGGTAGTAGCCGCGCCGTTCGGCATGTGCCTGGGCGGCGGCGTGGAGATATCCATTCATTCTGCAGCGCGCCAGCCGCACGCCGAACTGTATATGGGATTGGTGGAGACGGGAGTGGGTCTGCTGCCTGCGGGCGGGGGCTGCCGCGAGTTCACCCTGCGCAGCGTGGCGGCGGCGAACAGCATCCGTCCGGACGCGCGCGGTGAGGGTGTGGAGCTATTTGAGGCGTTGAAGAAAAATTTTGAGACGATTGCGATGGCGAAGGTGTCCACCTCCGCGGCGGAAGCGCGCACGCTCGGATTCCTTACTCCCGCTGACGCCATCACCATGAACCGCGAGCGGCTGCTGACCGATGCGAAGGCCTGCGCGCAGGCTCTGGCGCGTGATGGTTATGCAGCCCCGGTGATGCGCACCGATATCCCCGCACCGGGCGAGAGCGCACTGGCCACGCTGAAGCTGGGGGTGTGGACGATGCAGCAGGGACAGTTCATCAGCGCGCATGACGCCCGTGTGGCGAACGCTGTTGCGCACGTGCTCTGCGGCGGCAACGTAACGCCGGGCACTCCGGTGAGTGAGCAATATTTGCTGGACCTGGAGCGCGAAGGATTTCTCTCGCTCTGCGGCGAGAAAAAGACGCGGGAACGAATTGCATTCACCTTGAAGACGGGAAAGCCGTTGCGCAATTAGTTGTGAGTTTTCAGATGTTAGTTGTCAGAGGATGCTTATGCGGGATGTAGTGATTGCAAGCGCGGTACGAACGGCGGTGGGCAAGGCTCCGCGCGGGATGCTGCGCTCGACACGGCCTGATGACCTGGCGGCATTTGCCATTCAGGGCGCACTGGAGCGCGTGCCGCAGCTCGACAAGCACGAGATTGAAGACGTCATTATTGGTTGCGCGATGCCTGAGGGCGAGCAGGGCATGAACGTGGCACGGGTCGCTTCGTTCCGCGCGGGCCTGCCCATTGAAACGGCAGCGATGACGGTGAATCGCTACTGCGCATCCGGCCTGCAGACGATTGCGCTGGCAGCGGACCGCATTCGCGGCGGCGGGGCAGAGGTGATTGTGGCGGGCGGCACGGAGAGCATGAGCTTCATCCCCATGGGCGGCGCGAAGATCTCGGTGAATCCGTGGCTGGTGGAGAACTATCCCGGCAGCTATATGAGCATGGGCCTGACGGCGGAGCGCGTGGCAGCGCACTACGGCATCACGCGCGAGGCGATGGACGAGTTCTCATACCAGAGCCATCAGAAGGCGCTGGCTGCCATTGCGGCAGGGAAGTTTGACGACGAGATTGTGCCGGTCACCGTGGTGCAGACCACGCCCAATGCAGCAGGGAAGGTCACGAGCACCGAGAGCATCTTCAAAACCGATGAAGGACCGCGCGCCGATACCTCGCTGGAAGCACTCTACAAACTGAAGCCGGTCTTTCATGCGAAGGGCACGGTGACGGCGGGCAATTCATCGCAAATGTCTGACGGCGCGGCGGCTGCGGTGGTGATGAGCGGCGAACGCGCGCAGGCACTGGGCATCAAGCCGCTGGCACGGTTCGTTGCATTCGCTTATGCGGGTTGCGATCCGGAGGAGATGGGCATCGGGCCGGTCTATGCGATTCCCAAGGCGCTGAAGCTCGCGGGCCTGTCACTGGATGAGATCGGCGTGATCGAGCTGAATGAGGCATTCGCCGCGCAGGCACTGGCGGTGATGAAGCAGCTTGAGATGGACCCGGAGCGCGTGAATGTGAACGGCGGCGCGATTGCGTTGGGGCATCCGCTGGGCTGCACCGGAGCGAAGCTGACGGCGACGGTAGTGCGCGAGATGAAGCGGCGCGGTGCGAAGTACGGCATGGTGACAATGTGCGTTGGCGGCGGCATGGGTGCGGCAGGAATCTTTGAGTCCTGCGTGGACAGCGAGTAGCTTTGCGTGACGATGGGGGATGCAGTGCAGCGGATTGGCATCCCTCCCAGGTCTCAGACGCGAGACCTGGGGCACCCGGTTTTCGGGTGATACGGATGGCATGGAGCGAAAAAGGAGATTCTTCGCTGCGCTCATAATGACAGGATTAATTGACGAATGGCGAAGCGATAGCGGAATGACAAGAAATTCATAAGAACTAAGGAGTGACAATGGCGACAGCGGCAGCGGCGAAGCGAGTGGCGGGCGGAAGCTTTTTGATTGAGGAACGCACCCCGGCGGAGTGTTTCTTCCCGGAAGACTTCAGTGACGAGCAAAAGCAGATCGCCGCGATGACGGATGCGTTTGCCGAGAACGAAATTCTGCCGCAGAACGCCGCCATTGAAGCAAAAGATTTCAGCGTAACCCGTCGCCTGCTGAAGGAGGCGACGGAACTTGGGCTGACTACCGTCGACATTCCGGAAGAGTACGGCGGGCTGGAGCTGGACAAGGTAACCTCTGCCATCATCGCGGACCACATTGCACGGCAGGGCAGCTTCTCCGTCGCGTTCAGTGCGCATGTAGGCATCGGCACGCTGCCGCTGGTCTGGTATGGCACGCAGGATCAGAAGCAGCGCTATCTTACGCGCATTGCCAGCGGCGAGTGGGTGGGCGCGTATGCGCTGTCAGAATCTACATCGGCGTCAGACGCGCAGAACGCACGCACGCGCGCGGTGCTGAGCGAAGACGGCAAGCACTACATCCTGAACGGCGAAAAGATGTGGATCTCCAACTCGGGTTTCGCGGATATCTTTACCGTCTTCGCCAAGTGCGCTGACCCGAACGCGCCGGAGAAGGGCGAGAAGCTGACGGCGTTTCTGATTGAACGCGGCACAGCGGGCTTCACCGTGGGACCGGAGGAGCACAAGCTCGGCATCCGCGGCTCGTCTACGTGCCCGCTCAGCCTGGTGGATTGCAAGGTGCCGGTGGAGAATCTGCTGGGTGAGATCGGCAAGGGGCATCACATCGCATTCAACATTCTGAACATTGGCCGCTTCAAGCTGGGTGCGGCGGCGGTGGGTGGGTCGCGGGCATCGCTCGGCATCGCCACCCGGTATGCGAAGGAGCGCAAGGCCTTCGGCAAATCCATCAGTGAGTTTGGCCTGGTGCAGCAGATGCTGGCCAATAGCGCCGTGGGCGTGTTTGTTGGCGAGGCGCTGACCTACCGCACCGTGGGCATGATTGATGCGGCGCTGGCTGATGTGGACAAGAAGGCCGCCGGCGCATCGAAGGAGATTCAGAAGCGCATTGAAGAGTATGCGGTGGAGTGCTCGATTCTGAAGGTGTGGGGATCGGAGATGCTGGAGATGGTGGTCGATAACACCCTGCAGATTCATGCGGGCTACGGCTATGTGGAAGAGTTTCCGGCGGAGCGCGCCTACCGCGACGCGCGCATCAACCGCATCTTTGAAGGCACCAACGAAATTAACCGGCTCATCATCACCGGCTGGCTGATGAAGCGGGCGATGGCGGGGCAACTGGCGCTGATGCCGGCGATTAAATCCGTGATGGATGAGGTGATGGCGGGGCCGTCTGCCAAGGAGGAGCGTGAAGGCTCGCTGGCGGCGGAGTTTGCCATGCTGGCCGGCGCGAAGAAGCTTGCGCTCTTTACCGCTGGCGCAGCCATGCAGAAGTATATGCAGAAGATTGCGGATGAGCAGGAGGTGATGGGCGCTCTCTCTGACATCATCATCCAGATCTTCGCCATGGAGAGCGGTCTGCTGCGCGCGCAGAAGATGGAAGCCTCGGGTGGCAAGGCAGAGAATGCGATTGCGATGGCGCGGGTCTACGCGGCACAGGCCATGGAGATAGTGGAAGCGTGTGCGAAGCGAGTGATCGCTGCGGTGGCGGAAGGCGACATGCTGCGCACGCAGATGACCATTCTGCGGCGGCTGAGCAAATTCGATCCCACTGACACCATCGCGCTGCAGCGGGTGATTGCGCAGAATGTGATTGACGCGAACGGCTACGTAGTCTAGCAAAAGAGCGATCTTTGGCCGCCGGAGAGGCCTCTCCGGCGGCCTTTTTGTTTGTTGCAGATGCGGCAGGACTCAAGCGTGGTTCGCCCGTATGGGAGGATATAGATATCCACTGTTTACTTTTGAGTAACGGTCGGTAAGAATCGACTCGAAATGTCCATCTGGAAAACCGTACGTCGAATGCGCACCTATCTGCTGCAAATTGCCGGAATTGCACTTGCAGCGGCGTGCCTGCAGGCCCCAGTGGCCGCGGCCCAGACAACCACGGTGACAGGCACGGTTTCACCGCTGCTGACAGGAGCAAATGATCTGGGAGCATTGCCGATCTCACAGGCGATGAGTGGCCTGGTGCTGCAATTGAAGCCCGGTGCAGACCTGGCGACCTTCGCGAACTCAGTATCTGACCCGGCTTCAGCACAGTATCGCAAGTGGCTGACCGCATCACAGATCGCAGACCGCTTTGGTGCATCGCAGGCGCAGGTGGATGAACTTACGACATGGCTTGCGAGCTACGGACTGCAGGTAACGTTTGTGGCCCAGTCGCGCGGCTTTCTAGTGGTGAGTGGCACGGTTGCTCAGATTGAAAATGCATTCGGTGTCCAACTTGACCGCTTCCTGCTGGCTAATGGCGCCGCTGGTTTTGCGAATCTGGCTGACCCAGTGCTTCCGGCGAAGATAGCCTCCAGTATCGCGAATATTCGCGGGCTCAATAGCTTTGCATATGCTCCTGCAACCGCAGCGAAAGCACTGGTGGCTGCGGGCGCAGCAGATGCGGTGACGGCGCTCCATGCGGCCCCTCTGGCGGCACAAGGGTGGAATGGCACCGGTGTATCGGTAGTATTGGCTGGCAGCAGCGAGGGCGTGGCGGCAAACGCAGTTGCGCCGCGCGCTGTGGTGAGCGATGACTCTTCGCTTGTAGCCGATTCCTTGCTGGCAGCGGCGGAACAGATTGATGCCAATACGGCCCCGGTACTGCGCGTGGCAGGCGGATGCGTGGCCAGCCTGACCACGGCGGACATGGCATGGTTTGAGCAGGTGGCATTGCAGGCGAATGCCCAGGGGATCACACTGGTGGCTGCAACCGCTGATTGCAGCAGCGGTGCAGCATTTCCGGCATCGCTAGGTGAAGTAACTGCTGTGGGTAAGCTGGGCAGTGCATTCAGCGCGGCAACATCCTTCGCGCGGCCTGCATGGCAGAATATTGCAGGTCTGCCCGTGGATGGATTGCGGCATACCCCCGATCTATCCGTGACCTCTCCCGCAGGCGCTGGGGACGCAGCAGCATTCGCAGGAGCAGTGGCGCTGATTGTGCAGAAAGCCAACGGCCTTCGGCAGGGCAATATCAACAGTTTTCTGTATGCGCTGGCGAATCTTCCTGGAGTTTTCAGTACTGCAAACTCATCAAGCGGGCTTCATGCTCTGGCCAGTTCTACAAATACCCCAACGTCGGCAAGTTTCGATGCCCTGGAAGGGCTGGGTGTACCCGACCTGACGGCGCTACTGTCATTTGTGCCGCTGGCGGGATCAACGGCGAGCAGTACACAACTCGTGGCCAGTAGCTACAACATAACCTACGGTCAGAGTGTGACGCTGACAGCGACAGTGTTACCTTCGTCGCCGACGCCGACTGGATCCGTGCTCTTCTCGTATCCAAACGGATATCAAATTGTGAGTTTATCTGGCAATACGGCTTCGCTGGTGTTGAGTTCCCTGGACGGGGGGAATAATACAATTACGGCGAGCTATTACGGGGATACGACTTATGCGGCGAGCGGCACCACCAGCGCAAATGTGTCTGTGCAGCTACAGAGTGTGACAATCACAACAACTCCGACAGGCACGCCGACCATTGGGGTGAGCTTTCCGGTGACCGTGACGGTGGCCGGTTCATCCTCCGGAACGTACCCTCCGATGGGTGCCGTAACGGTGACACCGCAGGGCGCGAGCAACAGCACGGCTGGTACGGGGACACTGGGGAGATTTAGCAACATTGTGACGGTGAATGTGACCGTGGGTCAGGCAGGCCCATTCAACCTTGTGACTGCGTATGCGGGCAACATAGACTATGCGAGCGCCAACCAGAGCACGCAGATCACGGTGGCAACGGGAACAACGACAACCGCGCTGACATATTCGCCGACGCCGCCAGTGGCGGGGCAACCGATTACGCTATCGGCGGCTGTAACGGGATCGGTCACGACGCCGGTGCCGACGGGGACAGTGCAATTCTTTGACGGAGCGACGCAGTTGACGTCGGGATCGCTTGCGAGTGGCGTGGCGACGGGCACTGTGACGCTTTCACCCGGCAAGACTCATTCGCTGACAGCGAAGTATGTGGGTGACACGAATTTTGCGGCCAGCACGTCGAGCGCGGTGAGTGCGGTGGGCGGAACGATTGCCAGTGTGACAACGCTTACTTCTTCAAACTATGCACCGACGTATGGGAGTAATGTCACGTTCACGGCGGTTGTGACGGCGGATCCGAGTGTGACGACGACACTGGTTCCATCGGGCAAGGTCAATTTCTATTCGAATGGTGTGCTGCTGGGATTTGCGACGCTGACGAGCGGCGTAGCCAACTATTCGACCACCGCACTTCCAGTGGGCCTGGCGTCGATTACGGCTACCTATGTGGGTGATACGAACTTTGCGACGAGCAACAGCTCGGCCTACAACGGGGTGACTGTATCGGCTGCGGCGGGAACGCTGACGGCAAGCGTGGCTCCTTCGAGCAGCGTGCCTTACGGCGCGACGGCAACGGTGACGGCAACGCTGACGCTTTCTAACGGAGGAACGCCGACAGGAACGATCACTGCGACGATACCCGGCACGGGCGGTGGCACCTACACGGGTACGCTGGTCGCGAATAGCGGTGGATCGGCTACGGCGACGATTGCGGTGAACGCGCCGCCTCCTGGGAACTACACGATCACGGTGGCGTGTGCCACGACCACGACGAACTATACCTGCGCGCCGACTTCGGTCACGCTGGGCACGACGAAGGGCACTACCGCGACGGCAGTGAGCTTTGTGCCCGCGGCTCCGCTGGCGGGGCAGTCAACGCAGTTGACTGCGGTTATCACCAATACGGGTGGTGGTATGGGAAGCTATACCTATACCGGGACGGTGACATTCTATGACAACGGCGCGGCCATCGGCACAGCGGCCGTCATCTCCAACCAGGCGACTACCAGCCTGACGTTCAAAGCGAACGTAGTGCACACCATCACGGCCATCTACACCGGCGACACCAACTGGACCGGCAGCAGCTCCGCCGCGACAGTTCTGACGGCTACGGCCAGCCCCACCACGACCACGCTCACCAGCAATCTCACCACCGCACTGGTCGGCACCAATCTCATTCTCTCGGCCACGGTGGGCAGCGCGAATGTGGGCACCATAACCGCTATCCCAACCGGCTCCGTCACGTTCTATGACAACTTCAACGGCGTGATTACGAATCTTGGGACCGCAGTGCTGACTGCGAACGGCCCCTACGCCTCCATCGCGCAGCTGACGACCACGGGCCTGCAGGGCGGAACGCACAGCATCTTCTCCATCTACATCGGCGACAGCAACTTTGCCACGTCCACCAGCAGCACGCTGGTGATTACGGAGCAGGACTTCAACCTCGTCTTCAATCCTGCAACGCTCACGTTGAACCGTGGGCAGAGTGGGCAGGTTGCAGTCATCCTGGGCACGGTGGGCGGATTTACGGGGAACATTACCTTCGGCTGCACTCCGCCGCCGGACACGCTGACCACCTGCTCGTTCCTGCCGGCAACCATCTCTTCCGGCGGGGCGACGACCCTCTACATCGGCACGACCGCACCGAGCGCGGAGAAGGGAACTCCGGTAGCCCGCAGCTCCTTCCGCGATCTCACGCCGATTGCCCTTGCCGGGCTGCTTCTGCTGCTGCCGGTTGGGCGGAAGAAGCTGCGCGGCAGCCTGCTGATGCTGCTCCTGGCCGTAGCGCTGGCCAATACCGGCTGTGCCCATGTCACCGTGGGCGGCGACTCATCCAGCGGATGCACTACGAATTGCGGCACGGGGTCGGGCACGGGAACGCCGCAGGGCACAATGAACTTCACCATCACCACGGCGGGGACATCCTCCAGCTCTACCGGAACCTACACCGTGCGCCACACCACCAGCTATACGGTGACGGCACAATAGTTTACCGGCCTGTCGTCCCGGCCGCGACTTACCGCTGCATATCGCAACTTTCCCATTTAAATCCCGTCTAACGGTACGTCTTTCCAATTTTGCTTTCCGCTGTGCGCTGATTGGGCAAGCCGGCCAATGGGCGAGTAACATGCAATCAAGCGTCTATCTCATCGGAATCGAGCCGCACCTATGTCATTGCGTACGTTTTGCCGTATCTCGCTTATCGCCTTCGTGATCTTCTCCGTAGTGGCGCTGCCCGCGTGGGCGGTGCAGCCGGCAAATCGCATCGCCCTGGTCGACAGCAGCGTTACCGCGCCGCTTGCGGGCACGGTGCATCCGCTGGCGTCGTCTGCGGCAGACCGCGGCAAGGTAGAGGACTCGCTGCCGCTGAGCGGGCTGGCACTGCACTTCCTGCGCTCGGCCGCACAGCAGACTGCGCTGGAGACGCTGATTGAGCAGCAGAATGAGCCGTCGTCGCCGCTCTTTCACCAGTGGCTCACGCCGGAGGCCTTTGGCGCGCGTTTCGGCATGAGCGCGCAGGACCTGGCACAGGCGAAGCAGTGGCTGGAGTCGCAGGGCTTTATCGTGCTGGGCACGTCGGCCAGCGCCAACACCCTGTATTTCAGCGGCACCGCCGGACAGGTGCGCCAGTCCATGGGCACGGAGATCCATCACTATGCGGTGGGCGGCGTGAATCACTACGCCAATGCGTCCGCTGTTTCGCTGCCGGCAGCACTGGCCGGCGTGGTCTCGCAGGTGAGCGGGCTCAATGATTTCAAGCCGACGGCAAAATCCATCCGCGCGCAGGCTGCGCTGAGCAAATCTGATCTGACCGCCCTCTTCACTTCCGGCATCAGCGGCAATCACTACATCACCCCGGGCGATTTCAGCACCATCTACGACGTCAGCCCGCTCTACTTTGGCGGATACACCGGAGCAGGGCAGACCATCGGCATCGCCGGACAGACTGACATTGTGCTGTCAGACATTGCTGCCTTCCGTGCCGCTTCCGGCCTGGCGGCAAAAGCTCCGACCGTGGTTCTCATCACCGGCTCGTCCGATCCCGGCATCTCGTATAACGACCTGGGAGAAGCTGACATCGATCTGGAATGGTCCGGCGGCGTAGCGACGGGCGCAAACATCGTCTACCTCAACTCCACCAATGCCTTTAGCTCGCTGGTGTGGGGCATTCAGAACCGGGTCACGGTGAACAGCGTCAGCACGCTGATTCCGATCTTCTCCGCCAGCTATGGCCTGTGTGAGGCGGAGCAATCGACCTCGACCATCAACACCATGGAGGCCGCGTTTCAGCAGGCCGCATCGCAGGGGCAGACCGTGATCGCCGCTTCCGGCGACAACGGCGCGGCGGATTGCGATAACAGCACATCGACCACCACGGTCACCGTCTCCACCCTGGGGCTGGCCGTGGATTATCCCGCATCCAGCGCCTACGTCACCGGCCTGGGCGGCACGGAATTTAACGAAGGCACCACTACCGGCGCCACGACCTACTGGAATGGCAATGTAAGCGGCGGCTCTTCCACCGATATTGTCAGCTCGGCGAAGTCTTATCTGCCGGAGACGGCATGGAACGACACGCCCACGCTTCTGCTGGCGCAGACCTACTCCGGCCTGCTGGGCGGCGGCGGCGGCACCAGCCTTCTCTTCGCCAAGCCAAGCTGGCAGACCGGTGTACCCGGAATTCCGTCAGGCGGCAATCGCAATGTGCCGGATGTTTCGCTCAACGCCTCGCCGGTGCACGATTCCTACCTGGTGTGCACGCAGACGCAACTGGTCAGCACGGGCACCTATGCCGGCAGCTGCGGCAATGGGTTCCGCATCTCGGACGGAACTTCCACTGACAACAATGGTCTGGTCGCCTACGGAGGAACCTCAGTCGCCGCGCCTACCTTTGCGGGCATCATCGCGCTGATTGAGCAGAAGCTCGGTTCCACGTCGCTTGGCCTGATCAACAAAGCTCTGTACGGCATGGCCGCCACTCCGGCTACCTATGCCAGCGCGTTCCATGACATCACCATCGGCAACAATCAGATGCCATGCTCGATGGGAGTCGGATGCACCAGTGGTGTAGTGGGTTATGCCGCGGCCACCGGATACGATCTGGCCACAGGTCTGGGCAGTGTGGATGCTTCCAATCTGGCCACTGCGTACGCCAGCTACTTCACCGCGCACGGCGGTACTACCCTGGCGCTGACCTACTCGCCGTCAACCCCGGCGATCGGCTCGCCTGTCACCCTGACGGCAACTGTGAGCTATACCGGAACGCCTACGCTGACGGGCACGGTGACCTTCACCGTGGACGGTACGGCCGGCAGCCCGGTGACGGTAAGCGGTGGGGTCGCCACGACGTCTTACAGCTTCGCCACTGGCGGAACGCACACCGTGACGGCCACCTACTCGGGCGACGCCAATTACGCACAGTCCACCAGGACCATCAGCGTCTCCGGCTTTACCAATGCCGGTGGAGCCGTGGCCACTACCACCATCCTGAGCAGCAGCACCTCCACGGCCTCGCTCTACAGCACATCGCCGCCCACGTTCACGGCTATCGTAAGCTCCACCGCGGGCAGCATCGGAGCCGGCACGGTCACCTTCACCATCGGCTCCTTCTCCACGGCGGTACAGTACACCTCGTGCTCCACCGCCAGCTGCACCTACAACTACACGCCCCCCAGCGTAAGCACGCTGTACGGCTTCTCCGTGCCCAGCACCACGGTGACCGCGCAGTACAACGGCACCACGTCGTATCAGCTCTCGACCAGCAACAGCGTGGCACTGACCGTGCAGAGTCCGGCGTTCACCATCTCGCAGCCGTCACCGGCCATGGTGGTGTCGTCCAGCACCTCGGCGCTGGCAACCAACTCCACCGTCACCATCACATCCACCGGCGGCTTCAACGATCCCATCAGCCTGACGCTGACCAGCTCCACCTATCCGGGTTGCGGTTACGTCACCCCGACCTCCGTCACACCGCCTGCAAATGGCACCACCACGGCGGTTATCACGCTGGGCAACTGCACCAACGCAAAGCTGATGCAGTTCACTCCGTTCGCCCATCACGGCGATAACGGTGTGGTGACAGCGGGCTTCAGCACGGGCCGCACGTGGCTCTGGGGAGGCGGCACAGCCTTCGCACTGCTGCTGATGCTGGCCGGCTTCAGCCGCCGCAAGCTGCCGCGCATGATGGCTGTTCTCGCCATGGTTCTGCTTGGCGGCCTGCTGACCGCAACCAACGGCTGCAGCAGCAACACCGCCACCAGCAGCGGCCTGATCCCGGGCACCTACCAGGTCACTATCACGGGCACGGACACCAACAATTCCTCCATCCCCGCGGTGGTAACCAGCTTCAACGTCGTCGTCCAGTAGCAAGGGGAATTCGCAACCGGGGCCGCACTCCTTCGCTGGGTGCGGCCCTTTCCCTTTGCAGCGGAAAGGATGCAACTGCCTTGGATTCAAGACCTTCGGCAGAGGGCGCTGCGTTCGCTTGATTTTCGCATCAAATCCCTTTAGAATTAGTGTTTTGGGCGAAGTCCCAAGCGGACGCCGTAGCTTGCAAGAGGGTCCGCAGCACGCATACCGACGGAAATCAGAGGGCAACACACAGAGATGGCAAAGCGTCGTGGAAATCCAAACTGGGGCAAGCCGGAGCCCATCGGGCCTGTTGTCCCCACAGTCACATCCTTTGAGCTGGTGGTCAAGGAGTTCAAGCTGACCCCCGACCAGTACATCCGCTCCACCCGCCTGCGCGAGTGGGCGCGGCGCAACAAGAACTCCAAGTACATCCCCGAGGCGCTGCTGGAAGCCTGGGGCTTCGAGATCGAATCGACACTGTAAGCAAGTTCAGAGTAAACAACGAGGCCGTCCCTGTTTCCGGGACGGCTTCTTTATTTAATTTTCTTTGTTGCGGCGATTAAATTGGCGTTAGGTTTAATGCAATACAAATCTCACCATAAGCCGGTTAGCGAAAATGAGCACACCAGTTCAGCCGCATTTTTCTTCCATTAAGCAAGCTCTGCCAAAGCGTTCCATGGGCGTCAAGCTCATCGTGGTGTGTTCTTTGGCTCTGTTGATGATGATTCCATCATTCTTTGTAGACAGCTTGATTGACGATCGCACCCACCGGGCGGCTGCGGTAGCAAATGAGATCGGTGGACTGGTTGGCGGGCCGGAAAATTTTCTTGGCCCTACACTAGCAATCCCTTATCACGACATAGACGTACAGGGTAAGCCGGAGTCCGGTGTGTATCTGGTCGCCCCCGCAACCGGTGATGCGGTGGTGGCAACAGCGGCCCAGGAGCGGCATCGCTCCCTCTTCAAGGTGCCCGTCTATCAGGCTGATCTTACATTCAATGCTTCCTTTGATCTAACTGGGATACCCCACGGAAGCGGTGCTGTGCTGGACTGGGACAGGGCAATGATAGTAGTAGGAGCATCTGACGCACGCGGTGCACTGGCAGACGCTACGCTGACCGCAGGGAATAGTGTGAGCACATTTATTCCTGCCACCGTGCTGGGAACAGTCACGGTGCAGGATACCGGCGTGCCTGAATCTTCCGCAGTACGCGATAACAAAGATATGAAGTTCTTCGCCGTACCAGCAACTGGGCTGGCGAAGGCGGACGCGAAGTTCGATGTTACAGCGAAGATGAAGTTTTCAGGCGCGCAAAGATTAGTGGTAGAGGCATACGGAAAAACCACCACCGTAGCCATGAAAGGGGATTGGAAAAACCCAAGCTTCGACGGCTATTTTCTTCCCGTGAAGCGGAACCTGACGGGAACCGGCTTCGAATCATCGTGGTCTGTGCCGTTCATTGCACGCGGGGTTTCTGCGGAGGGTGATACCAGCGTCCTGGCGAGCCTGGGGCATACGGCCATGGCTGTTTCTTTTGTAGAGATGGTAGATCCGTACCAATCGGTTACGCGCGCACTGAAGTATTCGCCGCTCTTCATCTTCCTGATATTTCTCTCCTATTTTCTCTTTGAAGTAACAACCGGCAAACGCGTTCATCCAGCACAATATGTGCTCATCGGCATTGCCCAGACGACCTTTTTTGTCTTGTTGCTCTCCATTGCAGAGCGAATCGGCTTCGATGCTGCATTCATCCTTTCCGCTATTGCCACGGTAGGGCTGATATCCATCTATGCAAAATGGACATTTGAGAGCAGGGTGCAAGGCCTTCGCGCGCTCTGCATCTTCTCGCTGCTGTACGGGCTAATCTACATCCTGCTGCGACTGGAGGATCAGGCGCTTCTGGTTGGGTCGGTTGCCAGCTTCCTTGCGATTGCAGCTGCAATGTACTTCACCCGCAGCATGAACTGGTACGGCGAACCCATAGTGTCAATGCCGCCGGTGGAACCACCACTGGCGGGGTAGTGCGGCTCCGTCGATGGTGCTACGCTTGAAGTACGTGCCGTATTCCGATCCACATTTCGTGAAGGTTCCTGAGGCGCTGGACGAGATCCGCGCCGGCAGGATGATTATCGTTGTCGACGATGAGGATCGTGAGAATGAGGGCGATCTCACGCTGGCTGCCGAGTTCGTCACGCCGGAGGCCATTAACTTCATGGCGAAGTTTGGCCGCGGGCTGATCTGCCTGGCGCTCACCGAAGAGCGGGCGGATTATCTGCGCCTCGGCCCCATGACGACGGATAACACCTCGCGCTTCGGCACGGCATTTACTGAGAGCATTGAAGCGCGCGAGGGCGTGACCACCGGAATCTCCGCGCAGGATCGCGCTCACACCATTCAGGTCGCGCTGGATTCACGTTCGACCGCGGCCGATCTGGCGCGGCCTGGGCATGTCTTTCCGCTGCGGGCACGCAAGGGCGGTGTGCTGGTGCGTGCGGGGCAGACGGAAGCCTCCGTCGATCTGGCGCGCATGGCCGGGCTGAAGTCCGCCGGCGTGATCTGCGAGATCATGAACGACGACGGCACCATGGCGCGCGTTCCTGACCTGGTGAAGTTCTGCATGGAGCACGACCTGAAGATGCTGACCGTGGCGGAGCTGATTCGCTACCGCCTGCAGAACGAGCGCTACATCCATCGCGTGGCAGAGTCTGCGCTGATGACTCAGCATGGCGAGTTCCGCATGATTGCCTATGAGAGCGACGTCAACGGTGGCGAATCGCATGTGGCGCTGGTAAAGGGCACGATTGGCAGCGAGGATGAGCAGCGCACAAGCCCGGTACTGGTTCGCGTACACCAGCATTGCCTGGCGGGCGATGTTTTCGGTTCTGCCGCATGCGATTGCCGCACGCTGGTAGATCAATCCCTTGCGATGATTGCAGAGGCGGGGCGCGGCGCATTTGTGTATCTGCACAATGCGTCGCCGGGCTTCGGAATCGATCGCACGACGACACCGCCGCAGATGCATCTGCATCGCGACAACCAGGGCGTTGGGCTGCGCACGCTGCGGCAGGTGGGCCTGGGCGGGCAGATACTGAGCGACCTCGGCATCCGGCGCATCAGCCTGCTCACGAATACGCCAACGCACGTGCCTGCGCTACAGGGATTCGGCGTAGAGATTGTGGAACGGCTGCCGATTCCGGTGCGCACTCCCGTCCGCCGCTAGAGCTTTTCACTCTCCAGAAGAAAACCGTAGCCGCGTTCGCGCATGGCGCTGAGAAATTCAGCGTGCGTGGTGTACTGAATCGCCCGCAAGCCTGCGGCGATGGCTCCGCGCACATTTTTTTCGCGGTCGTCGATGAAGAGGATGCCGGCAGCGGGGCAGCCGAGGCCTTCGATGGCGCACCGGTAGATCGCGGGGTCGGGTTTGATGAGCCGGTGATGGTGCGACCAGGTGCAGTGCGTAAATTCTTCGATCCACGGGTGCCGCGCGCGCAGTCCGGTCTCCATCGCGTCGCCGATGTTGGAGAGAATGCCGGTACGGATGCCGCGCTGCTGCAGGCTGCGCGCCCAGTCCACCATGGGCTGGTTCACCTGTCCCCACACCTCAATGTCCGCCGCGCGCAGTGCGTCCAGCCTGGCTGCATCCAGCGTGAAACCCGTCTCATGGGCGATGGCCTGCCAATACGCCGCGCTGTCCATGGCGCCGCTGTCATACTCATCGCGATGCTGCCAGTAGCTGTGGTGCAGGCGCTCTTCGCTCGCCCCGGTGAGTGCGCGCAACTGCGCCCAGCCCGCAGCGTCGGCGGCAGTGCTGAGAACCATTCCATAGTCAAAGAGGACAGCACAGAGAATCGGCGCGGGAGAAGAAGGCATGCTTCGATTGTATCGGCTGCTGCGACGCTGGAAAATATGGCGATCCTTCGCGTTGCTCCGTGCGGCAAACGTTTGCGCCATGATGATCTCGGCTCGAGTTGAGTACCATACAGAGTGTGAGCTTTCGCTTTTCATCTCGAACGCTGTGGGAGCCTGCCGAAGACAGTTATGCTGTGGCGCTGCGAGAGGCGCGCGCGGCCGGCAGGGCGCTGATCGATCTCACGGCCTCCAATCCTACCGCCTGCGGATTCAACTTTGTCACCGCCGAGATTCTGCGACCGCTCAGTAACCCGGCGGCTCTGCAGTATGACCCCGACCCGCGCGGTATGCGCTCTGCTCGTGAGGCCGTGGCGCAATACTATGCGGACCACGCTGCACCGGTGACGGCGGACGAACTGATTCTGACGACCAGCACCAGCGAGGCGTACAGCTTCCTCTTCCGTCTGCTCTGCGATCCGGGCGATGAGGTACTGGCTGCGCAGCCAAGCTATCCGCTGTTTGATTTTCTGGCGGATGTGGATGATGTGGTGCTGAAGCCCTATCCACTCTTCTACGATCACGGCTGGTCGATTGACCTGCACACCCTGGAGCGGCAGATCACGCCGCGTACTCGCGCGGTTCTGGTGGTGCATCCTAACAATCCGACGGGGCAGTATGTGAGCCGGGCCGAGCGGCAGGCGCTGGAGGGCATCTGCGCGCGGCATGGGCTGGCGCTGATTGTGGACGAGGTGTTTCTGGATTACCCCATCGCGGATGGCGCGCAGGCTCAGGAGAGTGCCCGTAGCTTTTCCGCCGGCGAGCACCCGGCGCTGACGTTCGTCCTGAGCGGCATGAGCAAGATTGCCGCGCTGCCGCAGATGAAGGCAGCGTGGATTGTCGTCAAAGGCCCCGCGCAGGCGAAGGACGAGGCGCTGCAGCGGCTGGAGGTGATCGCCGATACCTTCCTCTCCATGTCCGCCCCTATCCAGCACGCGCTGCCGCACTGGCTTGCCGGGAGGGAGGGAATCCAGCAGCAGATTCGCGAGCGGGTGCTGGGCAACTGGAAGACCGCCCAAGCGGCGCTGGAGGGCAGCGAACTGTCGGCGCTGGAGTGGACGGCGGGCTGGAATCTGGTGCTGCGCGGTCCGCGCGCGAAGGACGACCTGCAGTGGGCCACCCGGCTCGTCCGGGAACAGGGTGTGATTGCCCATCCGGGGTCGTTTTACGGGATGCCGTCGGGCGGCTACCTGGTGCTCAGCCTGATCGTGGAGCCGGGGCAGTTTGCTGACGGAATCAGACTGTTGGCGGGGCAGAGAAGTGAACCAAGATAGTTACTGCTTCAAGTGATGCTGGTAATGTTGTGCTTGATGATTAGTCGATTATCTAATTGATTTCATACATGTTGTAGAAACGGATTGGTGTGGCGCTCCGCTGCAATTGTTGTTGCGTTTCCATGTCCGGCGATGACCTTTGTGTCGTCCGGCAGGGCCAGAATCCGCTCTTTGAGTGAGGTCATGATCTTGCGGAAGTCGCCGCCGGGCAGGTCTGTGCGGCCAATGCTGCCGGCAAAGAGCGTGTCTCCGGCCAGAAGCAGGTGCTCGCCGGGAAAGTGCAGGGAGATGCTGCCTTCGGTGTGGCCGGGAGTGTGCAGCACCACGCCCTGGATGCCTCCGGCGGCCACTTTTGTGCCCTCTTCGGCGCTGGCGTCCGGCGCGGCCACGGTGGGAATCGCCACACCCAGCCAGCCCGCCTGCACATCCATCATCTTCACCAGCGGCAGGTCAAGCTGGTTGTAGAAGACGGGCGCGCCGGTGGCGGCCTTCAGCTTTGCGGCACCGGCAATGTGGTCAATATGCGCATGGGTGACAATGATCTGTTTGACGGTGAGGCTATGCTTGGCCAGCACCGCCAGAATGCGGTCAATCTCGTCGCCGGGATCGACCACGATGGCTTCGTGGGTAGCTTCATCGCCCAGGATGGAGCAGTTGCATTGCAGCAGGCCGACGCTGAGGACTTCGTGGATCATAACCTCCATGATACGGCCATGGTGGATTGACACAGGGGCGTATCATGGTCTCGTGGAAAGGAGAACGCAATGTCTTCTCTGCGTATTTTTCTATTCGCGCCGCTGTTGTCACTCCTGTTTCTTGCGTCCTGTGCCGTTCCTCCAGCGCCGCTTGCTTCTTCAACTTCTACGCCATATACCGGTCTGACCGGCAATTGGTTACTGGCCGATACGACCGGCACGGACTATCCCCCAGTGATCTCTATGGCATTGTTTGACAATGGTTCCGCGCTTACAGCGCGTGGCAATCTGAGTGTGGAATGTGGCTATTTCACCCATGCCCTGATTGGTCCCGTCACAGTACCCCTGGCGTTGGAGAGTTCGCTCGCAGCGGACGGCAGCTTCACCATGTCGGAGGCTGTTCCAACCATCGCCGGGACGATCCAGCTCACAATCCAGGCAACTTCGAATGCAAGCGGATGGGGCGGTACCTACGCCATTGCCGGAGCCAGCAATCTGCAGACGTGTGGAATCGCCTCTTATTCCGGTACATTCACCGCACAGCAGATCCCGCCGATCACCGGAACGTACACGGGCAATATCTCGCTTTATACCAACCCGGCGTCAGTCTATGGATTCACTCTGAACCTGACACAGGAGGCTCCAGCCGCGATACCGGGCAGCAGCGCGTTGAGCAATATCCCAGTGACGGGCACAGCCAGCGTGCAGGGAATCTCGTGCTTCACGCAGGGCACCCTGCCTGCCGCAAGCTCGGTACTGAGCAACGTCACGGGCGAGCAGTATGTGCTGAACTTCACCATGAATGATGGTTCGACCCTGCTGATGCAGGGCTTCGTGCAACAGGGCTCTCCTTCAGGCTATGTCGCCGGCTCCACCATGCTGGGAGGCAGTTTCACCGTGGTTGGAGGGAACTGCGACGGCATGTACGGCTGGGGATACCTCCCGCTTCAATAAAGCAATGCATGGGCTCACCAGGGTGGTGAATCAGAAGCTCGCTGCATATACCCTGTCATCCTGAGCGTAGCGAAGAATCTGCTTTTCAAGAATTTGTATCCAGGCAAACCCTGTTGATTCTTCAACGAATTTCTGACTCACCACACAAGCTGTATTTTTTGCTTTCGGTGTTGGCAGTAGTGAGATAGAAGAAGGCGGTTTCCGGGGCTAAAGCCCACTGCTTTTACTGTGCTGACTTCCGTGGGGCTCAAGCCCCACTCCCCCGGCTGAAGCCGGGGGCTTAATCCCGGCAATACGGCTATTCAGACTATCCGGCAATCTGGCTTAATCCCGGCAATACGGCTATTCAAACAATCTGGCTATTCAGGCAAGCTGGATTGATCCAGTGCGTCAGCCGAGGTTAACACTTGAAAACAAAAAATACTCTCAAAACGGCAGGTTCGCGGCCTGCCGTTTGTTTGTGGCGCGGAAACATTACTGCTTCTTGCTCTCACTCTCAAGCTGCGGCATGGTGGCGCCGCTGCTCAGGCTGATCAGGCCGCTCTTGGCATAGATCTGCAGCTTGGCGCGGGTGTCTGTGATGTCCAGATTGCGCATGGTGAGCTGGCCGATGCGGTCGCGCGGCGAAAAGCTGGATTCGGTCTTCTCCATGCTGAGCCGTTCGGGCTGGAAGGTAAGGTTCGGCGAAACGGTATCCAGGATCGAGTAGTCGTTTCCGCGGCGCAGTTCCAGCGTCACCTCGCCGGTGATGGGCTTGGCGATCCAGCGCTGCGCACTCTCGCGCAGCATCACGGCCTGCGAATCGAACCAGCGGCCCTGGTAGAGCAGGCGGCCCAGCTTGCGGCCGTTCTCGCGGTACTGCTCCATGGTGTCTTCGTTGTGAATGCCGGTAATCAGGCGCTCATAGGCGATGTAGAGCAGCGCCAGGCCGGGAGCCTCGTAGATGCCGCGGCTCTTGGCCTCGATGATGCGGTTCTCAATCTGGTCGCTCATGCCCAGGCCGTGGCGGCCGCCAATGCGGTTGGCTTCCAGCATGAGTTCCACAACGTCAGTGAACTCCTTGCCGTTCAGCGCGACGGGCCAGCCCTCGTGGAAGCGGATGGTCACTTCTTCAGCTTTGATGGCAACATCATCGCGCCAGAAGGCGGTGCCCATGATGGGCTCCACGATCTTCATGCTGGTGCTCAGGTGCTCCAGGTCCTTGGCTTCGTGGGTCGCGCCCAGAATATTGGAGTCGGTCGAGTAAGCTTTCTCGGCAGACATCTTGTAGGCGAAGCCGGATTTGCGCATGAACTCTGACATTTCGGCGCGGCCGCCGAGTTCGTCAATGAACGCGGCGTCAAGCCAGGGCTTGTAGACCTTCAGGTCAGGATTCACCAGCAGGCCGTAGCGGTAGAAACGCTCAATATCGTTGCCCTTGAAGGTGCTGCCGTCGCCCCAGATGCTGACGTCGTCTTCCTTCATGGCGCTGACCAGTATGGTGCCGGTCACGGCGCGGCCAATGGGCGTGGTGTTGAAGTAGGTAACGCCCGCGGTGGAGATGTGAAAGGCTCCGCTTTGCAGCGCCGCCAGACCTTCGCGGACGAGGGGGGCGCGGCAGTCGATCAGCCGTGCCTTCACCGCGCCATACTCCAGCGCCTTGCGCGGGATGGCGTCGTAGTCCACCTCATCCGGCTGGCCCAGGTTCGCGGTATAAGCATAGGGCAGTGCGCCCTTCTGCTTCATCCAGTGCAGTGCGGCGCTGGTATCAAGCCCGCCGGAGAAGGCGATGCCCACCTTCTGCCCGGCCGGCACTTGTTCAAGGATATTGGACATGGTGGTGCAGCCCCTCATGGAGATTTCGGCAAATGTATAAACAGATGACCTGATTTATTGTACGTGTCATTGCAGAGCGCGTGGGTGGCGCAGGGCGCAGCGTGTGAGCCGCAAAGGAAAAGGCAGGCGCGCGGCCTGCCTTTTCGAAGGATGCGAAAGCCGGTTACTTCTTCGTGGGCTGTGAGGTGGTGATGCCGGTCAGCACGGAGTGATCCGAGGTGCGCCGCGACATCATGACGGTGAGGCCGATGGAGGTGAACATGAAGGCCACGGCGGCCCAGGTGGTGAGGCGAGTGAGCAGGTTGGCTGCGCCGCGCGGGCCAAACGCCGTCTGCGAACCCTGACCGCCGAAGGCGCCGGCGAGATCGGCGCTCTTACCCTGCTGCAGCAGAACGACGCCGACCACGAACAGGCAAACGATCACGTGAAGAATAACGAGAAAATAAACGCCGATAGAGCTCATCTGTTTTACTTACCTGGCCGCAGGCGGCCGCTTTCCGGAAATGTGTGGATTTGGTGCGGAGGAGGGGACTTGAACCCCTATGCCTTGCGGCGCTAGCACCTCAAGCTAGTGCGTCTGCCAATTTCGCCACCTCCGCATTTGCTGTGGCGCTCGTGAGAGCCAAGCGTGCAGGTGCCAATCCGTTATTCAGTATATCGCAGACCGGCGGGCGCGTCGAAGCGCTAAAAAATCTGGTCGTGTCCTGTTTTGTTTTTGGACAAATCCCGCAAGCCAAAGAAGAGCCTCTAGCTGCGGAGGCTCGCTATGAGGCTTCGTAGTAAATCTATTTTTCTATTCGTCGGTTTCGTTATAGTTTGTGCAATTATAAAATTCGGCGGAGGAATTTGTTGTCTTAGGGGCATAAACCACGCAGGCATGAGTCCAATGTACTTTGTGACTCGCAATATCTTCATATTGGACGCTCCCATAGGCAAAAAAATGATGTGCCCCTGCATCAAGCCTACGAAGTTGTTCTTCTGTCAGGAGGCCCTCATTGAGAACATTTCGATGAATAGTCCTTTCCCCTGGGAGTTCGATAGATCTGCTCTGGAAGCTAATGTTCCCATATGGGGGAATAATAGGAAGTCTAGTAGCTTCCATATAGCCAGTCTCGGCCTTAAGGATAAGGGCAGGTCTTCGTCCACTATTGGTGGTTATATATTCAATCGTAGGATGTCCGTCTTTGACAAAATTACCAACATTGATGGTCATACCGATCCACGGCCTGTCGGCATTGAAGGCGTTAGCATTAGCTGCTTCAGTGGCAGTAGCCAGCCTCGTTGCCTCTTTGACACTTGCTTCCATGTGGTCAGCCAGATCTTTGGTTCGATCAGCTTGATCTTTCATGTGATTGGCCATGTCTTGAGTCCATGCGGCCTGAGTTCCTGCTGCACCAGCCAGATTCTGAGTCCAGGTTGCTTGATTCCCAGCCGCAGTAGCAAGGTTATGGGTGTCATTCCCGCCTTTTCTCATCTCCCACCATTGAGCACATACAAATAGGGCCGCGAAAGCCGACAAAATGACTGCGGTTCTAGCCCAGCGCAAAGTGGATTTTTCAAATCCACTCAGTTCTTTTTGAACTTCTGCGAGTTGATGTGTGGGGCGTGGGGGTGCTGGGGCGGGATTGTGCGGCTTGATAGTCTCAGTGGGAAGCGCACCGCCATCGGGATGCTCACTATCTTGCTGGGGTGGCTTCTGCTCGTCCATGGTGGCCTCCAACGGCTAGCTGCAATAAGTGTATCACAAAAACTCTTGACGCACCCCACTTTACGTAATACAGTAATTACGTAGAGAGCAATATGGCAAACGCACTCAATATCGACGAGAAAATCTTGATAATCGGAGCACTGACTGAGGGTTTCAGTAGCCGTAAGAGCGTTCATAGTTCAGGAGTTTAGAAATGCCAGCCCAGCCAAAGCCTAGAAAAAAAGTTGGTCGCCCTAAGATGGCAAAGGGGGAAGCAAAGGCCCATGTGGTTGTAGTCCGACTCCACGCCGACGACTACAAAGCCGTGACGAATGCAGCCAAGTCTAAGGGGCAAACCGTATCTGAATGGGTGAGAGTGACTATCAATGCAGCATCGCAAGGTATGAGCAATTCAAATTAGGACACTACCAAAAATCTCTGCCAGCTGTGTGAAGCTGCCCAGCTCAATCAACTGTTTGCCGTCGGGCTGCATGCAGATCTCGGCTTCTTCCATGATCCACGTATGCGCGTGCGGAATGAAGACGGCGCGCAGGCCGGCGGCCAGCGACGGATTGATATCGCTCTTCGGGCTGTTGCCGATCATCCATGTGGTGGCCGCGTCCCAGCCGTGGCGGCTCACCAGATCGCGGTAGGCCGCTTCATTCTTTTCCGGCAGCACTTCCACGCCGTGAAAGTAGTGTGCCAGCTGCGAACGCTGCAGCTTGCCGCGCTGCTCGGCGTCATTGCCTTTGGTGACGAGCCAGATGGTGTGGCGCGCGTGCAACTGGTGCAGGGTCTCGGCCACTCCGGAGATGAGTTCCATCTCGTCGGCGGCAATGGCGTCAGTAAAGCTGATGATCTCGCGGTGCATCTGCGGGGTCACAGGCGACTCCACCAGCTCTTCAAAGCAGTTCACCAGCGACATGCGAAAGCTCTTCAGACCGTAGCCGTGGGCGCGGATGGTGGCCAGTTCATGCCGGTTCAGGTGCTGACGGACCTGCTGCGGCGTGAAGGTACGGTGGTTCACATAGGAGATGAACGAGGCGATGGCCCGCTCAAAGTAGATATTGTTCTCCCACAGGGTGTCGTCCGCGTCCAGCAGAAGGGTCTGGGCGGTCAGGGCTCGCGGCGGAAGCGCGGGGCCGGGATGCTGCTGGCTGGGATGCTGGCTTTGGTTCATAGGTAGGGAACTGGCGCGGAACGCGACTCGCTACTAGGATTCTATCGTGCAGATGGGTATTATGACTCAGCAACCGGATACAGGGGATTACACTGGCGGCAAGTTAGCGCTAGCTGGTAGGCGATGGATGGGCAATCGATGACGCCGGAGACTGGTCAGTTCTTTGGACCCTACGAAATTCTGGGCCACCTGGGCGCAGGCGGCATGGGGACGGTGCTGCGCGCATTCGACCCCCGCCTGCATCGCGAAGTCGCGATCAAAATGCTGCACGCCGGTTTTGAGATGGAGGGTATGCGCGACCGCTTCCTGCGTGAGGCGCGCGCCGTATCCGCCCTGAACCATCCACACATCGCCACTATATTCGACATCGGCGAGCAGGACGGCCAGCCCTATATGGTGATGGAGCTGCTGGAAGGCGAGACCGTGCGCGACCGCATTGAGCGCGGCAACGTATCGCTGGAAGAGATCATCGCCATCGGCGCGCAGACCAGCGAAGCCCTGGCGGAGGCCCACGCCAAGGGCATTGTGCATCGCGACATCAAGCCTGCAAACATCTTCCTGATCCGCAAAGCCAGCGGTGAGACCCACGTGAAGGTGCTGGACTTCGGTCTGGCCAAGGTGGATGGATCGGACTCGCGCACGCGCATGAATCTGACGGCCACCGGCTCGGCTGTGGGCACCGTGGCATACATGTCTCCTGAACAGGCGCGCGGCGAATCGCTGGACGGCCGCAGCGACCTGTTTTCGCTGGGCACCGTGCTGTATGAGATGGCGACAGGGCAGGTGCCGTTCAACGGCGCGACCAGCGCACTGGTCTTCGTCGGCCTGTTGAGCCGCGATCCTGAACCCATTCGCGACTGGAACCGCTCCGTGCCCAAGGAGCTGGAGAAGGTGGTCTTCAAGGCGCTGGAAAAAGACCGCACCGAGCGCTACCAGAAGGCGATTGACCTGAAGCGCGCGCTGGAACAGGTCACCACAAAGAAGGGCTGGTTCAGCCGCGGCTCGGCCCCGGTGATCGAAGACCGCGAACAAAATAACGATCCCATCGCGCGTGATCGCAAGCTGGTGCGCCGCAAGTCAGCCGAGATCCGCTCCGTAACGCGGCCGGATGTGCGCCGGGTTACGCCCGTTCCGCCCCCACCGCCGCCGGATTCCGATCCGGTTGCCGGCATTACGGCCAGGCGCCCCGGTTCCAGCTCGATGGAGTTCAGCGCATCTATGGCAGACTCCGCCGCTCATGCAGCCGAGAGCCGTTTATTTGCAGAAAGCAGCGCATCGAAAGTTCGCGCACCGCAGCCTGCGCCGATTGAGCCGGAGGAAGCGCTGGCCGAGCCGCACTTTGAGAGCGCCTCGGGCCTGATCGATGCCGCTGATGCCAGCCATGTGAACTACGAGCTGGCACAGGCGATGCAGCGTAAAACTCCCGGCGGACGCATGCGTCGTCGGCGTAAGCTGGTCTCATCGCTGGTGGGCGTCGCGCTGCTGGCGGTCGTGACCGGCGGATTCCTCTACAGCCGCACGCACCGGCTGCGCCCCCTGCTGCAGCCTGGCGAAGGCGTCCTGGTGGGCGTGATCGCGAACCGTACCGGCGACACGATGCTCGATGATTCCGTGCGGCAGGCGCTGGCCATCGATCTGAAGCAGTCACCCTACTTCAATATCCTGTCAGACGATCAGCTGGCGGGCGGCCTGGCTGCGGCGCATATTGCCGCGTCCGGAACCTCCACCGCACTCGCGCAGGATCGCATGCAGCCCATCGCACTGGCATACGGCGCAAAGGTCTACCTTGCGGGCTCCATTGATAATGAGGGCGGCAAGTACACTCTGTCCGTGAACGCGATGGACGCTGACGGTGGTGTGAGCGTGGCCAGTGTGCGCGAAGACGCGCCCGACCTGAATGGATTGCAGGATGCGGTGGACCGTGCTGCCCAGAAGCTGCGCGCCGCGCTGGGTGAGCCGCACAGGCAGATTGAAGCCGAGCACATTGCATTTGCTGAGGCGGCGACCGCTTCCTGGCCCGCGCTTGCGGCTTACTCTCTCGCCGAACGCGCCGTGGCCAACGCCCAGCCGCTTGCCGCGATTCCGCTCTACCAGCAGGCCATCGCTGCGGATGCAAACTTCGGCCTCGCCTATCTCCGGCTCGCTGATGTGAGTAAATCAGTGGGCGCCGAGGGCGATGCCGCGCAGTATGCCGTGCGTGCCGCCGCTCTGGCCGGCAAGATGAGTGCGCAGCAGAAGATTCACGTTGCGTTTGCCTACCACCTCTACAACGGGCTTTGGGATAAAGCCGCTGCCGATCTGGATGGTGCGGGCGAGACGGGCGGGATCGCTCTGCAGCTGCGCAGGGCGATGCTTCACGCGGTCGCCGGCGACTATGAGCAGGTCTTCAACGACGCGCAGCAGGCGGGCGGGCAGCATCCCTATACTGCCGCTACGTATGCTGCAACGGGCATCGGCCTGATAGGGCTTGGACGCTTTGAGACGGCGGAGCAGATGGCGCTGCAGGGCGAGCGCAACGGATTCGCGCAGCCCGGGCTGCTGCTGGACACCGCATATCTGCAAGGGAAGCAGAGTGCCATCGATCTGCAGACAGCGCGCGCCAACGCGGCCACCGATCTCTCCGGCCAGCTGGACTACGGGCTCTACCTGGACAACACCGGCGAGTGGAAACTGGCGGAGACAGTGTGGCGCAAGGCGGTTGCGATGGCGCAGCAGCGCAAGCTCAACGATCTGGCCGCGAGCTATCTCGCGCAGGGTGCCTATGACCGCGCGCTGGCGAATGTCTGCGGCGGCACGGTGGCCATGGCGCAGGATGCCGTGGCCGCGCTGAACGGCGCACAGGCTTCGCAGCGCACCCAGTTTCAGGTGGCGATGAGCCAGACCATGTGCGGCGATACGGCGACCGCGCAGACGCTCGCCAGCACATTGAAGAGTGCGTTCCCAGAGAGTATTCCCGTGCAGCGTGTGTATGTGCCGGAGCTGCAGGCTGCGGCCATGATCCGCGGCGGCAATACCAACGGCGCGCTGACGGCGCTGGATGGCGTGCGTCAGTATGAGTTGATCTCCATCGCGCCCTATCTGCGGGGCATGGCGCATCTGCATGCAGATCTGGGACAGCTTGCGATTGTGGACTTCCAGCAGGTACTGGAGCATCGCGGCCCGGATTACCTGCAGCGCGCGCCTATCTACGGACTGGCACAGGCAGGGCTGGGCGAGGCCTTTGAGCGCATCGGCGACCACAACAACAGCAGCGCGTCGTACAAGGCATTCCTGCAGAACTGGCATAACGCGGATGCAGACCAGCCGCTGGTGCTGGCAGCAAAACGCTCAGAATAAAAGGAAGCAGCCGCGGCGGCCGTCGAAATTCATTCTCATCACCGGCTGCATGACTGCGGCCGTGGAAGGAGTCCTGCATGTCCCGGTCACGCCGCGATTTTCTTGCCAACAGTTCACTCGGAATCCTGGGAGTAACCATGGCGACAGACAAGCTCAAGGCGCAGCAGACACCGGGAGTGCCGCCCGCCTTCGGTACCGGTCCGGCCACGGGACCGGAGGTGACGCCACAGACCTTCGCGGAAGCGGAGAAGCTGGTCCAGGTGGAGATGCGCCCGCAGGATCGCGCCCAGGCCGCAGGGAACTGGCAACAGTCGCTCGCCGGTGTCTATGAACGCCGCACCGGACCGCACAAGCTGAACCTGGAATCGACACTGTCGCCCGCGACGGTATGGAATCCTGTCTTGCCCGGTGCGGCGAGCGGCCCGGCGGAGAGCCGGTTCATCGCCAGCCAGCCCACGACCGGTAAGCTGCCGGAGCGCGAGGAAGACATTGCCTTCGCCCCCGTCACTTCGCTGGCGGAGTGGATCAGAACACGGCAGATTACGTCAGAGCGTCTGACGAAAATCTACCTCGCGCGCCTCCAGAAATACGATGAAGAATTAAAGTGCGTCATCACGCTGACCGCCGAACATGCGCTGCGGCAGGCGCGTACGGCGGACAGGGAAATTGCGGCAGGAAAATATCGCGGCCCGCTGCATGGCATTCCGTGGGGCGCAAAAGATCTACTGGACACCGCACATATCCCCACCACCTACGGCGCGGAACCGTTCCGCGACCGCGTTCCCGTGGAAGATGCGGCGGTCACCGCGCGGCTGAATGAAGCCGGCGCAGTGCTGGTGGCGAAGCTGAGTCTGGGTGCGCTCGCGCTGAACGATATCTGGTTTGGCGGCGAGACGAAGAATCCCTGGCTGCCGGTGGAAGGATCTTCAGGCTCCAGCGCGGGCCCGGCGGCGGCGGTGGCAGCGGGTCTGGTCGGCTTTGCCATCGGCAGTGAGACCCAGGGCAGCATCGTCAGCCCGGCCATGCGCTGCGGCGTGACCGGGCTGAGGCCCACGTTTGGCCGCGTGCCGCGCACCGGAGCGATGACGCTGAGCTGGAGCTGCGACAAGCTCGGCCCTATGGCGCGCTCCGTGGAAGATACGATGCTGGTCCTGCAAGCCATCAGCGGACACGATGTGCGCGACACCGGCAGCGTCGCCAGCCATCTCTCGTTTGACGCCACAGCAAAGACCGCGGGGCTGCGCGTGGGTTACTTTCCAGCGTGGATGAAGGAGGCTCCAGCGACCGACGTGGATCGGGCTGCGCTGGAGACGGTGCGCAGGCTTGGCATGGTGCCGACTGAGGTCACGCTGCCGGACTGGCCGTACAACTCGCTCAACATCATTCTGTTTGCTGAGTCGGCGGCAGCGTTTGAAGAACTGACTCTAAGCAACAAGGTTGACGAACTGAAGATGCAGGTGCCGGACGCGTGGCCGAATACTTTTCGCCAGTCGCGTTTTCTTTCCGCGGTGGACTTGGTGCAGGCGGACCGCCTGCGCCGCAAGGTCGCGCTGGAGATGGAGCGGATATTCGCTGAGGTCGATCTGCTGCTGGTTCCATCGCTGCGCAATGAGTTCCTGATCATCACGAACTTTACGGGGCATCCGTCGCTCACACTGCGCTGGGTTCGTGGAAGTGTCGGAGGTGCGGAGTGACTGGGCGCCCAATCCTGAGCTGCCGCTGTCGAAGCTTGCCGGGTCCGCGCGCGTGCCGTACGGCGTAACCCTGGTGGGCCGTCTGTTTGAAGAAGGTGTCCTGGCGGAAGCTGGACTCGCGCTGGAGCGGGCTATTGGAGTGGCAGCGGAACGGCCTGCGGGATATTGATCTTGCTGGGAGAATTATGGCGGAGAGACAGGGATTCGAACCCTGGATACCTTGCGGTATACACGCTTTCCAAGCGTGCGCCTTCAGCCACTCGGCCATCTCTCCGCATCCGTTCTCATCGGAAGGGCTTTGTTGAATCTAACACATAGCCGCAGGTGGATGCTGGGCGCGCTGGAAACGATCCCGGCAATCGAGCGGGAGACATAAGTCCGATCTGCCGGGCCAGCCAGCTGCCATTTCAATTCTGCTTTGACGGGAGAGATGTTAGGCAGTGGGTCAGTTTGGTTTGCTTTGAAAGGGACGAGCTTGAGCTCGTCCGAAAAAGCAGGCCAAACTATTGCGGGCTTTAGCCCTGGAGGGATTGCCTCAGCGGCTGAAGCCGCCTTCCGTATGCGAGACTTCCGGCGCGGCTCAAGCCGCGCCCTTTCAAAGCCAAACTGATCCACGACAGGAGATTATTGACTCTTATTCAATGTCCGATAACATATATTATGTATAGTGCAAGTCCAGCTTAGGTTCTTGCTATGCTTCCCCGGCTCCTGAAGCGCTCCTGCGCCTCGAATCCAAGCTGCTTCATCCGCTCGGCCACCCTCTCCGGTGAATACACTTCGCGAATTCTCTGCCAGCCGCGCCGCGCCAATGCTTCCATCTCCTGCGGTGCGCTGAGCAGTTTCAGCAGTGCTGCTGTAACCGCTTCGTCGGTTGGCTGAGTCAGAATGCCCGCCGTGCCACCCGCCAGAATCTCCTGCTGCGTGGGTGCGTCGCACGCCATGGCTATGGCTCCGGCTGCCATCGCCTCCAGGTAGACCCACCCGTAGGTCTCAAACCGGCTCGGCATCATCAGGATGTGGGCCTGCCGCATCAACTCGTCCACCTCGGCGCGCCCGGCTTCACCGGTTACCGTTAGATTCGGCATCTCCGGCAGTGGCACAGGGCCGTCCGCAAAGGTTGAGACCACCCTGAGTTCAAGCCTGCCGGGATACAGCGTATCCGCCGCCTGAAAGGCCGCCAGAACCGCGGGCAGACCCTTCCGTCTCGCTTCGCGGCCAACGAATAACAGATGTATTTTCTGTGTATTACGCCACTTATCTTCCACCGCATCCGCACTGGCAGGCCGTAAATGCGGCAAAAAGAACGGGATAGAGCGGATCTTTCCGGTCGAAGGCGGGTCCAGCGCGCGAATGCTGTCTGCACCGGCCTCAGAGTTCAGCGTGACCAACTCGGAGCGCAGCACGGTGCGCAGCTTTACGGCCTTCTCCGCTGCAATCTCAGCCTCGGGCGTGCCCCGGTCGCGCATAGCCTGTTCCCAGATGGGCCCTGTATGGCATATCAGCGGCAGATGGTGAATGTTGGTGGGTGAGTGCCCGAAGATCACGTCGGCGCGCGAGCGGCGCACGTCCCGCAGCGAGAAGCGGGATTCGTGCTCGGGCTGCAGCAGGGCTGGCAGCGGTGTTCCAAGACGGTTATGGGCAATGGCCGCAGCAAGACGGATGTTCGTTATCAGACTTGGAAGAATGGCCTGCTGCAGATAGATCTCCAGCCCGTCTGTGAACTCGCTCACCCGCGGCAGATACTTGTTGTACAGCCAGTCCGTATTCTTTGGGCGAAGGTGGAACCGCGGACTGAAGACGTAAAAGCGCACCGTAGCAATTCCCTTCGTCTGAACCATTGTTGCCGGGCAGCCGTCAGGCACCCTGGGTGGCGAACCGGTTCTTAAGCCGTGCCACGAATCCCCTGACCACGGGCGGCAGATCAAACAGCACAAAGGCTGCGCCGCCAACAATCACCAGAGTAACAGCGGTCGAGGCGATCTGGATGCCATGCCCTGCACTGCTGGTGTGGCGCAATGTTGCCGCTGCGCCGGCCAGTCCCGCGGCTGACAGCAGCAGCAGCCGATTGAGATTGCGCAGCGTCAGCTTCTCTTCCCCGGTCACGGCGGGTGCGAAGAGCTGGTGATTGAGATGCACGATGTAGACCAGCTGCGCGCACTCCGTGGTGAGCCACGCGGCCAGAAAACCGATGACGCCAAACATCCGGACCAGGGGAACGGCGGCGCCCAGCATGAGCAGGTACGAGAAGAACATGAAGCGTGCCAGCCCCTGGTGCGAGTTGGTTGAGAACTGGAACTGGTACTTATGTTCCTCGGTTGCCATCACAATGGAGATCGAAGCTGTCAGCACGTACGGCACCAGCTGAAACAGGCCGAATTTGCTCACGTGCCACACCGTGAGCAGCCAGGGCGAGGCCACCAGCACGGCGATATTGACCGTGGGAATGCAGGCGAAGATCAGCCGCTCAGAGTAGCCGTAGAGCGCGCGCAGTTGCGGCCAGTCGCGCTTGCCGTAGAGCCCGGTAATCTCCGGTCCCAGCGGCTGCGTGAGCATGGCCAGTATCTGGCGGCCCATGGAGAAGAGCGTGCGCATCAGGGTGAAGGCGACGACCGATGCCGGCCCGAGGATGCGTTGCAGGATCAGCACCGGCGCTTCAAATGACAGGAAGGTGCAGGAGTAGATGAGCCCGAAGTAGCCGCTGTTCTTCAGAATCTCGCGCACGGAGCCATGGTCCCAGTGCTGCATGTTGGGGAAGATCTGCGGTGCGGTCCGCTTGAGATCGATCATGACGGCGATGAAGATCACGGCATAGGTGATGAGCTGAATCAGGGCCAGGGTGGCGAACTGCACGCGCAGGAGCACGGCAATGATCGTCATGAAGATAAAGAGCATGCGCTGTGCGTTATTCCACTGGGTGCCGCGATGGGCTTTATCCACCACCATGAAAATGCCGGAGAAGTAGCCGAAGAGAATATTGACCAGCACCTGCAGCGACAGCAGAAATGTAGCCAGCGTGGCCTGCTGGTTTGAGATGGTCAGCCGCAGGATGTGCTGCATGGGCAGTGCGAAGATGACGGGCGAAAGCAGCGCCGCGCCGCCGCAGATACCCAGCAGCAGCCGCAGCGCGGTGGACTGGCGGACATGGTATCCCTCCAGCTCGCCGCGGTGAAAGCGCAGGGTCAGATCCTGATTCACATAGGTCTGAATGCCGAAGTTCAGGGTGCGCAGGTAGGCCACGCCCACGGAGAGAGCCAGCCATTCTCCGTACAGGGCAATGCCATAATGATGCAGGAAGAGGGGCGGCAGCAGAATCTGGTTCATCACCATGGCAATATTGGCGACGAAAAGAGCAAAGAAATTCTTAAAGATTCGTTGCAGGCTGCCCATGATTCCTTATCGTATCGTGAGTCTGTCGGTTACGGCTTATGGTGCTAATTTCAGCTGTTGATGCTTTGAGCTTCCGGCGAAGTTGGATGCAGGCGAAGCAGATCGTCAGCGGCAGCATTCACCTCATCCACGCTGACTTCATCAATGATGTAGTCTGGCGTCTGTTTCGGCATAGCGGCATTTTTCAGGATGCGGTAGCGCGGATTATCCACGGGCAGCCACTCCACCACGGGCGACCATGCCGGAGCAATGATGACCATCGGCAGGCCCACAGACCTTCCTATATGCAATGTTCCCGTGTCCAGGGTAATGCCGATGCGCGCTCTGCGCAGAACAGCGGCGAGAACGCCGATGCTGGTTTTTCCGGCAAACGATGCACTGGCGAAGCCCAGTTGATTGCGGATGCCGTCAATGGCAACTGACTCCCCTGCCGTCCCGGCAAAAAGAATGTGCGCGCCATGGCTCTCCCGCAGATGCTTCGCTACGGCCACAAAGCGTTCCGCGCGCCAGCTCTTGCGTTGCGTCACGCTGGTCTGCGTGACGAAGACAGCGATAGGAGCCCCATCCAGCAATCCGGCTTCTTGCAGCAGCATCCGGGCGCGGCTGGTATCGTCATCTCCCGGGAAAAGCGCAGGCTCAGCGTACGGAGCCGGATGACCGAGTGCCCGCACGGTGCGCAGATTGCTCTCAATCTGGCTGGAGGCATAATCGAAATGCAGCGGGCAATGAAAGAGTTGTGGCGCCACCGTATAGCCCACACGGACTGACGGACCGGCAAGCAGTGCGAGCAAGGTAATGGGAGTGCGTTCGTTGCCGCGGGTGACAAGCGTGGCATACTGCTCGCCGTGGAAGAGTTTCTTCCCCTGAACCAGGCGCAGCGCTCCACGGAGATCAGTCAGCGGCGTCGGCGTCTCCAGCAGAAGATCGATCGCTGGATTATTGCGGAAGACCTCCAGCCCGAATCCGGCAGCGGCCACTACGATGCGTGCCTGGGGAACGGCGGTTCGCAATGCGGCAACCACGGGAGTCGCATGAATGGCTGTGCCGAGCGCCGCCGGATACTGCAGCAGAAGAAAATTCCGCATGGAACGCAGTGCCTGCGGCGATGCATCCACCGCAGGGCGCACCAGCTTTTCGCCCAGCGCCAAAGCGGTATAGAGCGCTTGTTTCCCAATGCGTGATGGTGAAGTGCTCAAAGGTCTCCCACGTTGCAGAATAATATGCGGCAAAGCGGGGCTACATTTTGTAGCGGCCCATGTCTTCATCGCCCAGGCCCTCAAGCCAGCGGCGGAGCTCATCGGAGTTGATATTCTGTGCGCCGTTCGCGGTCAGTTTGGAGTTGTCCAGCACCTGGCGGCTGACGTAGATGGGGCAATCGGAGCGCAGGGCCAGCGCCAGCGCATCCGAGGGACGCGCATCGATGGTCACGAGTTCCCCATCCTGATCCATCCAGATGACGGCGTAAAACGTGTCGTCGCGCAGCTCCGAGACGACGACCTTCTTCACCTGTGCGTTCAGTCCGCGGATGGCGTTGCGCAGCAGGTCGTGCGTCATGGGGCGCGGCGGCGTGGCCTTCTCAATCTCCAGCGCAATGGCGTTCGCCTCGTACATGCCGACCCATATGGGCAGCACAAGCTCGCTGTCCACGTCCTTCAGCACGACGATGGGCATATTCGTGACCGGGTCCATCATCAGGCCGCGGATGCGCATCTCCACGTCGGGCGCGGGGGCCGGGGGCGCTTCGAATTTGTTCAGCAGGTCCATCGCTCTATCTCTGCATCCTAAACTAATTGGTCAGCGCGGCTTCGCCAAGCAGACTGTTCGGCATGGTTTGCGTGATGCGAACACGGCAGTAACTGCCGATGGCCGGAAGAATGGGCTGCGTGGTGGTGAAGTTCACGGTCTTATTCTGCGAACTGCGGCCAGTGACCTGACCGCGCGCCGGATTGTAATGCTCCACCATCACCTCAACCAGCTCGCCCAGATGGCGCGCATAGTGCAGCCGCTGGATCTCGCGCTGGCGGTCATTCAGAATCTTCAGCCGCTCCATCTTCACTTCATCGGGAATACTGTCTGCCATGTGGATGGCCGGCGTATTGGGCCGGGGCGAAAATTTAAAGGCGAAGATGGCGTCATACTTCACTTCGTCCATCATGGTAAGCGTCTGTTCGAAGTCCGCATCGGTCTCGCCCGGGAAGCCGACGATCATGTCGCTGGTGATGGAGATGTCGCGCTTAGCCGCCTTGATCCAACTCATGCGCTCCAGGTACCACTCGCGCGTGTACTCGCGCGCCATGGCTTTCAGCACCGCGCTGGAGCCGCTCTGCACCGGCAGATGCACGTGATCGCAGAGCGCGGGTGAAGCATCAATGGCTTCCACGATGTCGCGCGTGAAATCGCGCGGGTGCGACGTGGTGAAACGTACGCGGCGGATACCGCCGATTTCGCCGATGGCCAGCAGAAGTTCGGCGAAACTCAGCTTGCCGGAGGGGTCGCGGTACGAATTTACGTTCTGCCCCAGCAGTTGAATTTCGGTGAACCCCTGGTCGGCCATGCGCCGCGCTTCACGCAGCACGGACTCGGCCGTGCGGCTGCGCTCCTTGCCGCGCGTGTACGGCACCACGCAGTAGGCGCAGAATTTGTCGCATCCTTCAATGATGGTGATGTAGCCGCGGTGCGGATTGGCGCGCGAGGTGAACTCGGTCTCAAAGGTCTCGTCGGTCTGGCGGTCATCCAGCCCGGTAATGCGCGTCTCCCCTGCTTCCAGCCGGACCAGCATCTGCGGCAGGTTGCGGTAGCTGGCGGAGCCGGAGACCAGCGAGACGTAGGGCGCGCGCTCGAAGATCTTCTCGCCTTCCTGCTGCGCTACGCAGCCCAGCACGGCAAATTTCTTGCCTTCGCCCTGCATGGCCTTGTACTCATTCAGCCGGTGGAAGACCTTCTGCTCCGCCTTATCGCGAATGGAGCAGGTGTTGTAGAGAATCAGCTCCGCGTTGGCTTCGTCTTCCACCCGGGCATAGCCTTCCTGCTCCAGCGTGCCGATGACTTTTTCTGAGTCATGGGCATTCATCTGGCAACCGAAGGTTTCGATGTAGAAGGTCTTAGGCATCGCTCTACCAGTATAGAGGGTGACGCCCGAATTGCAGCTTACGGTTCCTGCTGGACGGGCTCCTTCCAGTAGCCCTGGTCGCGCAGGAAATAGTTCTCGTTCCATGAATTCAATGCGGTGCGCAGAAACATCCACACAATGCGACCGTGACCCATCTTCTGGAAGCGGCGGTTGGAGGTGTAGATTTTGCCGCTCAGGATGCCGAAGCGGCGCACGGCTACCTTCTGCGTGAGCAGGTAGTCCTCGGCATAGAGCGCGCGCTCGTGAAAGCCGCCGAGGCGATCAAACTCGGATTTCTCGAAGAGAAGAAACATTCCCGTGCCGAACGGCTTAATCCAGGTGCTGAGGCGCTGGGTCAGGTTGCTGGCGGCAAAGAGCACATCGTCAAAGAAGCGCCCGAAGGTGCAGCCGATGCTCGTGGTCAGGCAGTGCAGTTGGCGGCACTGCATCACTTCCATGGCGCGGCGCAGCATGGTGCGGTCGGTGAGTTCTACATCCGCATCAAGAAAGAGTACATAGCGAGTATCAGCCAGTCTTGCGCCTGAATTTCGCCCGACAGACGGCAGGCCGCCCGGGATAACGGCGATGTCGAGCCGATCGGCGAACGCCAGCGCCGCCGCAACCGTGTTATCGGTGGAATTCGCATCAGCAACGTACACTTTCGTATGCCGCAAGAGCGGGTAGTCCTGCCTGCTCAAAGAGGTCAGGAGCCGCGGCAGGTTCCATGCCTCGTTCCGCGCTGGAATAACGATCGTAAGCTGGGAGTTCATCGGCAGCTCCTTCGTAGAGATGGATTCTGACACCTTCTTCTGAGACCGTGATGTAGGTCGGCGTCTCATCCACCCATGAACCGGTGTTGAAGTACTGCACGCCGTCCTTGGTGCGCTCGTCAGCCACATGGGTGTGCCCGCAGAACACCCGGTCAGCATGGCCGGTTTTGGCATACAGCAGAGCGCCGCCGGCAACCTTCTCCGTGAGCCGCAGCCAGCGGGTGTTGAAGCGATCCAGATGGCGCGTGACGAATTTGTTCTGGCTGTCCATCTTCTGCAGGTAGTGGAATATCTCCACCCCGATGCGGCTGATGAGCAGGTTGCGGCTCACGAAGCGGTCAAACTGATGGCCGTGAATCGCCAGGTGCCGCTTCCCTGCAAACTCCCACACGTAGCGCTGGTATACGGGGATGCCGACGAGGTGCGACATGATCTTCGACAGGCCTTCATCGTGGTTGCCCTCTACCCAGACCACGTTCACCTGCCGCTTGGGATTGGAGAGCTTGCGCAGCGCACCCAGGAACTTCCAGTGGTCACCGGTCAACCGGCTAAAGTTCAGATCAGAGAAGATGTCGCCCAGCAGAATAAGCTGGCGATACTCCAGCGACTGCAGTAGCCGCACGGCATCGCGCGCCCGGCTCATCTCGGAGCCGAGATGCAGGTCAGAGAGTATGAGCGTGTCAAACTGCTCTTTCGGCTGCGCCAGTCGATCGGATGTTGGGCGGTACATAGCGGCCTCTCCAGCAACGTGATCTGGAATCAGAGTGACAGAGGCGTGTGAAACAAATATGAATCCTGCGGGCAGGAATCCAGTCTGATACTTGTAGCGCGATGCCGGGAAACGGCATCAGAATGCATTGCAAGCCACTGCAAAGAAAGACCGTGCAGTACAGTGTGAGAAGGCCTATGACAACGAAAAAGAAATCCGGGGCGGGCCATGCACCCGCCCTGCTGAATCAGGCGCTGGGCAGCCGCGTGAACCGCTGCTTCGGCTGCGGCCCTGCGAACGAGCACGGCCTGAAGCTGCGCTTCAAGCTCGATCACGCGACCAACTCAACGGTGGCAAAGGTCAGGCTGACGCGACGGTATGAAGGGCCTCCCGGCCACATTCACGGCGGCATCCTCGCCACGCTGCTGGATGAAGCGATGGGCAAGGTGAACAAGCTGTTTGACACCGTCTCCATGACGCGCCATATGGAGATCGAATATCTGCGCCCGTCGCCGCTGGGCCAGACGCACACCGTCACCGGCCGCTTCGTGCGCCGCGAAGGACGCAAGATGTTTATGGAAGGCGACATCCGCAACGCCGCCGGAGATGTTCTGGTGCGCGGCAAGGGCCTGTTCATTGAGATTGATCCCGTGGCGCTGTTTGCGCGGCATTCCAGGAAACGCATCGGTGCCGCCTGCCCGGTCGCCGTTCCCTCGCCCAGCAAGCGGCCTGCGGCACGCAAAGCGCGGTAGCCGCATGATAGGACCGCGCGACGCAGTAGGTCGCGGGTCAGTTTGACATTGAAAGGGCGCGGCTTGAGCCGCGCCGGAAGTCTCGCATACGGAAGGCGGCTTCAGCCGCTGAGGCAATCCCTCCGGGGCTAAAGCCCGTAGTAGTTTGGCCTGCTTTTCGGACGAGCTCAAGCTCGTCCCTTTCAAAGCAAACCAAACTGACCCACTCGCCGTGCAGCGGGCGGGTTCTTCATTCCACGGCTGAAACTGCTAAACTTAGGTTTTAGGAGAAGTTCATGGCAGACACAGACCACAGCAGAAACGGAAAGAACGGCGCGGGCGTATCCCTGCGGCTGAAGACAGGGCTCGCTGAGATGCTCAAGGGCGGCGTCATCATGGATGTGATGAACGTGGAGCAGGCCCGCATTGCAGAAGAGGCCGGTGCAACCTCGGTGATGGCGCTGGAGCGCGTCCCCGCCATGATTCGCGCCGAGGGCGGCGTAGCCCGCATGGCTAATCCGAAACTCATCAAGGAAATTATGGCAGCCGTGTCTATCCCGGTCATGGCCAAGGCCCGTATTGGCCACATCGCCGAAGCGCAGATTCTGCAGGAGCTTGGCGTCGACTTTATCGACGAGAGCGAAGTTCTTACGCCCGCTGATGGAGCCCATCACATTGATAAGCACGCCTTCACCACGCCGTTCGTATGCGGCGCGCGCAACCTGGGCGAAGCTCTGCGGCGCATTGCCGAAGGCGCGGCGATGATCCGCACCAAGGGCGAAGCCGGTACCGGCGACGTGGTTCACGCGGTGCAGCACATGCGCCAGATCGTGCGCGAGATGAAGGCGCTGACCGTGTTGAGCGAACAGGAACTTTACCACGCGGCCAAGGAGCATCAGGCGGCCTACGAACTGGTGCGCATGGTGGCCCAGACCGGAAAGCTGCCGGTCCCTAACTTCTCCGCCGGCGGCATTGCCACCCCGGCAGACGCCGCCCTGATGATGCAGCTCGGCGCGGAAGCAGTCTTCGTCGGCTCCGGCATCTTCATGAAGGAGCGCGCTACCCCGCTGGACGTGGAGCACAATAAGCTGGAGCGCGAAGAAGCTGTGTCGCGCGCCAAGGCGATTGTGATTGCGACCACGCACTACAACGACGCGAAGATACTGGCGGAAGCAGCCGAAACCGTGACCGGCACCATGAAGGGTCTGGCCGCCGCCGCGATTGAAGAGAAGGATCTGCTCCAGACTCGCGGCTGGTAGGTGCTGCGCGCCCCCTTCGGCTTCGCTCAGGGCAGGCTCTGGATTGCTTTGCGTGCTTGTCCATACTGCCTTTTCACGCCACACCGTCATCCTGAGCGTAGCGAAGGATCCCTGTAGTTCGCGGATACTCTTTGGGCAACGCAGCCCCATGCTTTCAGAGGAATACTGAGATCCTTCGCTGCGCTCAGGATGACAAAGTAATTCGAAATGACAATCCCGGATTCCAACTCGAAGTTGAAGATTGGCGTTCTCGCCATCCAGGGCAACTTCGCCGCCCATGCCCGCGCGCTGGCTGAGGTAGGCGCTGAGGCAGTGGAAGTGCGCAAGCCGGAGCAACTCAGCGGCATTGATGGCCTGATTATTCCCGGCGGCGAATCCACCACCATACTGAAATTTCTGGAGCGCGGCGACTTCTTTGCCCGGCTGCAGCACTTTGTGCAGACCATGCCCACCTTCGGCACCTGTGCCGGCTGCATCCTGCTGGCAAAGGATGTGCAGAAGCCGGCGCAGCGCTCGCTGGGCGTGCTGGATGTAACGGTGGAGCGCAACGCCTACGGGCGGCAGAACGATTCCACGATCCTGCTGGAGCCTTCTGCCCTGCCCGGCGAGCCGCTGGAGATGGTCTTCATCCGCGCCCCTCGCATTGCGAAAGCTGCAGCGAATGTTGAAGTGCTCGCGCGCCGCGATGGCGATCCCGCGCTGGTCCGCGAAGGCCACCTGATGGCCGCAACCTTCCACCCGGAGATGTCCGGCGACACCCGCGTACACCGGATGTTCGTGGAGCTGGTCCGCAAATACAAGGCCGCACCGTAATCTCGCCGCCAGCCGAAAAATAATTGTGACGTGAAGGCACTGCCGGACATCTGTGTTCTGAACAAGGTAAAAAGATACGTGCAACCGCGGATAACGCGGGCGCTGCCGGAGCAATCTGAAGAGAAGATGCCAACCCTGACGCCACCACCTGTCTATACCCCGGAGAAGAAGCAGCCGCGCGAGCGCACGCCGCAGGGGCCGGGCTCGGGTGGGCGTCCGCCGTACCTGAAGCGCACCGGCGGCGGTGGCGACGGAGAAGATGGCCATCACAGGAATGATCGCGGCCCCGGCGAGCGCCTGCGCCGCACACGGCCCGCCATGCTCTTCTTCCTCATCGGCGATGCCATGGCGTTTCTCGCGCTGGTCTCCCTGTTCCTGGTGGATAGAACCGCGACACATCTCACCCCGGCCGGGGTACAAAGCTCGTGGCACGCCATCCCGATTCCGCCGATTCTCTGGCTGAACACCGCCGTGCTGCTGGTCAGCAGCGTGACCATCGAGCTGGCGCGGCAACATATTTTTCACGAAGAAGACGTCATGGATGAGTGGCTGGGTCTGGGCAAGCCCGCCGCGCGCCGCGCGATGCCCTGGCTGCTGGCAACCTGGCTGCTGGGCATTCTGTTTCTCGCCGGCCAGTGGATGGCGTGGATGCAGCTTCGCCTGCGCCATGGCTATGAAGCTGTCTACCAGAATGCCAGTGCCAGCCACGACTTCTTCAATCTTTTCACCGGCTTTCACGCGGCGCATCTGGCGCTCGGCGTGGTGGGCCTGTCAGCCTGTATGGGAATACTGCTCTTCGCCCGGCGGGTTGAGACGCGGCAGGTATGGCTGGATACAGCCGCCTGGTGCTGGCACTGCATGGGGCTGTTCTGGATTGGACTGTTTGCCCTGCTGGTGTGGGGCCAGTAGCTTCAGCGCGCGCCGCCGCCGACAAAATGCACAATCTCCAGACGGTCGCCTTCCGCTACGGGCGCAGCAGCCCACTGAGCGCGCTGGATGATGCTGCCGTTGTGCTCTACCGCGATGCGGTCGCCTTTCAGCTCCAGAGCTGCAATTAACTGCTCCAGGGATGCGTCTGCGGAGAGGTCCAGGGTGCGCGGGTGGCCATTGATGGTGAAGGTCATGCTTTGGCTGATTTTATCATCCGGCGGCCGAGTCCAAACGAGCCTAGAATACGCTCCCGCAGAGGCAGGACCGGTTCGCAATCGGCAAAAACTTCGCAGTTTAACTGCATCATAATGCGCACGGCCTGAAACTCCGGTGAGCGCGGGTCCGCCACCATCCCCTTGCCGCACTGGGACATGGAGGAGTCAATCAGGTACTCAATGGCGTGGCCCAGCTTCTCCAGCGCCATACCCTGCTCGCGGCTGGGGCGGCGGCGAATGAAGGCAGGAGCCGCAGCCACTGGCGCCGTCTGCACCGCAGCGCGGCTGTCTGCTGCCTGCCGCGGCCAATCTTCAGCAGCCGGCGTGGGTACTGTAAGTGTCGACATGAGCTGATCTCCTGTTCTCTCTATCGGCGGGACCCAGAACAACTTCAGTCCCCGATAGGGTGTCTCAATCGTTACGTCTGGCTGATAGACTAGCGAGCGTCGCAGGAGATTTCGGTGATGGAGATCACAAGAATTGACCGGGTAGCTGCCGCAATACTCCCGCGCTGCCTGCGCTCCCTTACCGCGCTTGTGCTGGCTATCCAACTCGGGCTTCCGGGCTGCGGCCTCGCCCAGCAGATGACGCCTGGCAACGACGCCATGCAAGCCGGCAGCAACCCTGAGGGCCGGCATGAACCGTTGCCTGCTATCCAGCCGGAGCAGCCCGTGGTCACTCCGCCGCCTGTGGACCTGGGAACCGCGCCCCTGATGAATAATGACAAGGCGATTCTGCACTTGCTCAACCGCTTCGCTTACGGGCCGCGGCCGGGCGATGTGGAGCGCGTACGCAGCATGGGGCTGAGCCAGTGGCTGCGGCAGCAGTTGCAGCCGGAGACGATTGACGATTCCGCGCTGGAGCGGCGGCTGGCCACCTATCCGGCGATGAACCTGAAGCTCGGCGACCTGATGCGGCGCTACCCCAACGAGCAGATTATCCGGCAGACGATGAATGGGCGCGGCGGCATCCCCGGCGGCATGGCGGAATACGCCATCTACGCTGACCAGATGGAGCAGTACCGGGTGAAGCGCGAGAAGAAGGCCGGCAATGCGCCGGAGATGAACTCCGCAGGCAAGCTGGATACTACGGCGCTGCTGGCGGATACGCCGCAGAACCGCTTCGCCTTCCTCTGCAAACTCTCGGTGACGGATTTCCGGCAGATGCGCGAGAGCCTGACGCAGGAGCAGCGGCAGCATCTGTTTGACGGCTTTACGCCGCAGCAGCGCGAGGCGGTCGGGGCGTTCTCGAATCCGCGGCAGGTTGTGGTCTCTGAGATCATGCAGACCAAGCTGCTGCGCGATATCTACAGCGAGCGCCAGTTGCAGGAGGTGATGACCGATTTCTGGCTCAACCACTTCAGCGTGTACATGGCCAAATCGCAGCAGGCGCCGTACTACATCGCCGACTATGAAAAGAATGTGATTCGCCCGCGCGCTCTGGGGTACTTTGAATCGCTGCTGGTAGCCACGGCGGAATCGCCCGCCATGCTGAACTATCTGGACAATGCGGAGAGCATCGGCCCGCACTCTGTGGCGGCGGATAATCGCGGCAACGGCCCTCGGCAACAGCAGCAGGCTTCGGGGCTGAATGAGAACTATGCGCGCGAGGTGATGGAACTGCATACCGTCGGCGTGAACGGCGGCTATACCCAGCACGATGTGACCGAGCTGGCGAAGGTCTTTACCGGCTGGACGATTGACGGCAACAACGAGCGCGGCGACCGCGCGGTCTTCAATGCGGACAAGCATGAGGGCGGCGTGAAGTACGTGATGGACATCAAGGTGAAGCCCAGCGGTGAGCGAGAGGGCATGCAGATTCTGCACATGCTCGCCACCAACCCGCATACCGCGCACTTTGTCTGCCAGAAGCTGGCCGTGCGCTTTGTGAGCGACAATCCCCCGCCCGCGCTGGTCGATCTCATGGCCGCGACGTTCCTGAAGACCAACGGAAACATTCGCGCCGTGCTGGCCACGCTGGTCACCTCGCATGAGTTCTGGGCGGACGCAAACTACCACTCCAAGGTGAAGACGCCGCAGGATTATGTGGTCTCTGCCGTGCGTGCCAGTGGCGCAGACGTAGAGGGTGCCGGTGCGCTGGCCGGTGCATTAACCCAATTGGGTATGCCGCTCTACGGCATGCAGACGCCCAACGGCTACAGCATGAAGGCGGATGCCTGGAACAACACCAGTGCTCTGGTCTCGCGGCTGAACTTCTCCCTGGCGCTGGCATCGAACCGCGTGAACGGCGTGCATGTGGACTGGGATGCGATGCTCGGGCCCGGTGGCGCCGGTTTGACGCCTGCGCAGAAAGAAGCCGCGCTGGAGACGAAGCTGCTGCACTGGACGGTGGCTCCGCGCACCCGCGAGACGATTCTGAAAGCCATCTCCGGCAACCAGAGGCAGGATGCGGCCACGCTGCGCCAGCTGGTGACGCGCTATCAGCAGCGCGATCCGCTGTCGCTGACATCAGAGGACTCCGGCAACGACTCCCTGGACCCGGAGGCCGCGCTGGCCGCAGGTTTTCTGCTCGGATCGCCGGACTTCCAGCGCCGCTAGCACAAAAACCTGTGCAAGGTGCGCCCCATCGGAGTGGACCTTCAATCGCTTGACACTAGTCAGACACACTCCTAAAGTCGAAATTGGCGCGATTAAGCATTTAGTATTGAAACGAACAACGATTATGCAGAGCACACCCTACGTCTGGAACTATTTCTCCCTTGCGCTGCAAATCATTTGCGCCGTGGGCCTTGCCGGCGGCATGGTCGGCGCGTCTTACCTGATTGGCAGGCACCGCAACTCCAAAGTAAAGCTGGAGACCTACGAGTGCGGCATGACCGCCGTGGGCGACGCGCGCAGCCGCTTCTCCGTCCGCTTCTATATGGTGGCGATGCTCTTCATCCTCTTTGATGTTGAGGCTGTCTTCATGCTGCCGTGGGCGGTGATCTACCGTGACCTGCCGCGCATCACCGGCTCCCGCTATTTTGGCTTTCTGGAGATGCTGGTGTACCTCGGCTTCGTGGGTGTGGGCCTGTTTTACGTCTGGAAGAAGGGCGTGCTGGACTGGTCGACCGACAAGGGGGACCTCTAGTGGCTTCTTTCCTGGATAAGGCAGCCGTGCTGGAAGGCTGTCCGGACAACGCCGCCCTGCTCGCAGTGAATTCCCTGCCCGGCGTGCTGGCCGATGCCCGCTACGACCGCGATGAGATGACGCTGTTTGTCGCGCCGGAACACATCATCGCCGCCTGCAAAGCCGTGCAGCAGGCCGGCTATAACTTTCTGGAAGATGTGACCTGCGTGGACTGGTACCCGGCGGCTCCCCGCTTTCAGGTGACGTATCACATCCTCTCGCACCGGCTGAAACAGCGTGTCCGGCTGGCTGCGATGGTCAGTGAGTCCGACGCCACCATCGACAGCATCGTCAACGTATGGCCCTCGGCAAATTTCTACGAACGCGAGGTCTTTGACCTCTTCGGCATCCGCTTCAACCAGCATCCCAACATGATCCGCATTATGATGCCGGATGAGTGGGAGGGGCATCCGCTGCGCAAGGATTACCCGGTGGAGGGCTACCGCTGATGGCATTTTTGACTGAACGCGAAGTTCTTCACTCCTCTGTTAGTGACGTGATCGAGGACTCTGCCCTGCACAACCACGAGGCGGCGGGCACCGCCAGGGACCAGACCATGGTCCTCAACATGGGCCCGCAGCACCCATCCACGCACGGCGTTTTGCGCCTCCTGCTGGAGATCGACGGCGAGACGGTGGTCAAGTGCGCGCCCGACATCGGCTACCTGCACACCGGCATCGAGAAGACCTGCGAGGCGAAGTTCTACCAGCAGGTGGTGCCGCTCACGGACCGCATTGATTACCTCTGCCCCATGACCAACAATCTGGCCTACTGCCTGGCGGTGGAGAAGCTGATCGGCCTGGAGATTCCCGAGCGCGCCGAGTATCTGCGCGTCATGCTGAATGAGTTGACCCGCATCCAGTCGCACCTGGTCTGGCTGGGCACCCATGCCATGGATCTCGGTGCCCTCACCGTCTTCCTCTACTGCTTCCGCGAGCGCGAAGAACTGCTGCGCATCTTTGAGAACGTATCCGGCCAGCGCATGATGACCAGCTACTTCCGCGTGGGTGGCCTGTCGCTGGAGCCGCCGATTGATTTCTACGCGCAGGTACAGGCCTTTCTGAAGATGATGCCGTCGAAGATCGACGAGTATGAGAATCTGCTGAGCGGAAATCCGATCTGGATTGGCCGCACCAAGGGCGTCGGCCACCTTAGCGCCGCTGAAGCAATCGCCCTCGGCGTCACCGGCCCGCCGCTGCGCGCCTCCGGCGTGGACTGGGACCTGCGCCGCGACATGCCCTACTCCGGCTACCAGAAGTTCAAGTTTGACGTGCCCGTATCGAATGATTGCGACGTCTGGGCGCGGTACGTGGTTCGTATGCAGGAGATGCGCGAATCCATCAAGATCGCACAGCAGGCGCTGGATGGGCTGCCGGAGGGCCGCATCACCGCCGACGCCCCCAAGATTGTGCTGCCCGACCGCGAGCAGATGAAGACGCAGATGGAATCCTTAATCCATCACTTCAAGATTGTGACGGAGGGCTTTGCAGTACCGGCAGGTATGGTCTATCAGGGCGTGGAATCGCCGCGTGGCGAGATGGGCTACTTTGTGGTGTCCGACGGCACGGCCAAGCCCTACCGCGTGCACATGCGCAACCCCTCCTTCGCCACCCTGCAGGCCATTGAGACCATGTGCAAGGGCAGGCTGCTGGCGGATGTGGTGGCGGTGGTGGGTTCGATTGATATTGTGCTGGGAGAGATTGACCGGTAGGAACGGTTTTGAAAGGGCGCGGCTTTAGCCGCGCCGCGGGAAGCAGCAGAAACCGGGCTTTAGCCCCTGAGGGAATGACGTGCAGGACGTCCAGGCTGAACTGAACACGTTAGTCCGGCGGGAACTGTGGACGTCGTTGGTTGGGCTGCTGCGGTCGCAGATTGGCGCGCTGCAGGTGACAGGAAGATTGAGCGCCGCGCAACTGGTGGAGGCGACGCAGGAGCTGGAAATCAATATCCGCACGGCAGGCGCGATCCTGACCCTGCGGTTCGACGCCGAGAGCGGCGTGGGCATATGGACGGAGTACAAGGGCCGCCAGACGATGGGAAGCTGGAGCATGACGACCGGCGGCAGTGTTGCAGTGGATGGGCAGGCATTGGATATGGAATTAGCCGTGGAGCACTTTGCGGCGAAGCTGGTGTAAGGGCGGGATTCCCCGCCGGCATGATGGGTAAGACGAGCATCGAGATTCTTCGCGTTGCTCAGAATGACAATAGTTTTTTGCTCAGTGTGACAATAGTTTTGGCTCAGAGTGACAAAAGTTTTTGGCAGGATGACAAAAGGGATTATGAGCGTAGTAGCCAACACGATCTTTTCGCCGGAACTCGCGGCCCGCTTTGACAAGCTGGTGACGATCTACCCGCTGCGCCGTTCTGCGCTCGTCCCCATGCTGCTGTACGCGCAGGACGAGCTGGGCTATATCTCGGACGCTGCGGTGCATGAGATCGCAGCCCGCATCGGCATCTTTGAGCTGGATGTGCGCAATGTGCTGAGCTACTACTCCATGCTGCGCACCAAACCGGCGGGCAAGTACAACGTGCAGGTCTGCACCAACATCAGTTGTATGCTGCGCGGCGGCTACGAGATTCTGGAGCACTGCAAATCCAAGCTGGGCGTGGAGCACAAGGGCGTGACCGCCGACGGCAAGTTTTCGCTGGAAGAGGTGGAGTGCATCGGAGCCTGCTGCTGGGCGCCCGCCATGCAGGTGAACTACGACTTCCACGAGGACCTGACGCCCGCCAAAGTGGACACCATTCTGGATGATTACGCGCACGGGCGCGGAAAGGATGTGAAGTAGTGCCTACTTTGGTTTCACATCCCGATGAAGTGAAGGTCATCTCGCGCCGCTTCGGTCTGGGCGCGGCGGAGATCGACAAATATATCGAACTTGACGGCTACAAAGCTGCGCGCCTCGCCGCCGAAAAAGGCCCCGAGTGGATCATCAACGAGATGAAGGCCAGCGGTCTGCGTGGCCGCGGGGGCGCGGGCTTCCCTACCGGCATGAAGTGGTCGTTCGTGCCCAAGCAGAGCGCGAAGCCGAAGTACGTTCTCGTCAACGGCGACGAATCCGAGCCCGGTACCTGCAAGGATCACGTCATCTTCCTGCACGATCCGCACACCGTGATCGAAGGCGCAATGATCGCCGGCATGGCCATCGGCGCAAAGACGGGCTTCATCTATCTGCGCGGCGAATACCGCTACCTGCTCAAGATCATGGAGAAGGCAGTAGCCGATGCCTACGCCAAGGGCTTCCTCGGCAAAAACATCTTCGGCATCGTCGGCCTCGATTTTGACGTCATCACCCAGACCGGCGCAGGCGCCTACGAAGTCGGTGAAGAGTCGGCGCTGATGGAGTCGCTCGAAGGCAAGCGCGGCGTGCCCCGTATCCGCCCGCCGTTCCCCGCCATCGTCGGCCTCTACGGTGGCCCCACCGTCATCAACAACGCAGAAACCATCGCCGCCGTCCCGCACATCCTCCGCATGGGTGGCGAGGCTTACGCCAAACTCGGCAGCGAACGCAACGGCGGCACCCGCCTCTTCGGCATCAGCGGCCACGTCGAGCGTCCCGGCATCTACGAGCTACCCATGGGCTACAACCTCAAGAAGGCGATCTACGAGGTTGCCGGCGGCATCAAAGACGGCAAGAAGCTCAAAGCTGTCGTCCCCGGCGGATCATCCTGCCCGGTCCTGCTACCCGAAGAAATTGACATCGGCCTCGACTTCGACCAGATGGGCAAGGCTGGCACCATGCTCGGCTCCGGCGGCATCGTCGTGCTCGACGAGACCGTCTCCATCGTCGAATTCGCCCTGCGCGTCATCAAGTTCTACCAGCACGAGAGCTGCGGCTGGTGCATCCCCTGCCGCGAAGGCACGGACTGGATCAAGAAGACCCTCACCCGCGTCTACGAAGGCGGCGGCCAGAAGAAAGACATCGACAACGTGCAGTACCTCGCCGAAAACATGATGGGCCGCACCTTCTGCCCGCTCGGCGACGCTGCCGCGATGCCCACCCTCGGCTTCGTCAAGAAGTTCCGCAAAGAGTTTGAAGAGTATGTCGAGGGCAAGCAGTCAGGAACCAAACTGATGCCCGCGCAGGAATTGGTGGAGATTCACTAGATGCTTTATTTCGTTATTATTTGCATGCTGATAGGTATCGAAGCCTTCTTCTTCCTCTACTGGAGAGAACGCGAATGGAGCCGAGTGATATTACATCGTGCCGCCATTAGATTCCCGTCATTTTGTCCGTTCTGCATGGCCGAAACTACTGATGGCGTTGTTATAGAGGCATCATATTCAAGAAACAAAAATATATTTCGCAAAGAATTTCTCACACTCAAAGTTCCATACTGTAACGACTGCAGCAAAACCATTACTTCCATTCGGAACTTGGCGTTTAGGCTAAGCGCTTTACTTGCGCTACTGATTTGTTTTGTCTGTTGGCTTTGGAACACTACTCATGAGGCTCGTGGGGATTGGTTTGGCACCGCATGTCTTCTCGGTTTGGTCCTAATTTGGCCACTTTATTCTGTCATGAGTCACCATAAACGCGGATTGAGCTTAAGAAGGTATAACCAAACCCAAATTGATGTTCGGATTAGAAATGTCGTCTATGCAGAATGTCTGCACCAGCTAAACTTGGGGACCCACTAATGGCTGACGTAACCTTCACCGTCGACGGCAAGCGCGGAGGAACATGCTAATGTCCGCGCAAAATTTTGTAGGGATAGGCGGAGGACACTTCTAATGCTCACACTTCTGCCACTCTGTGCAGTAATTTTCCTAATGGGTTACGGATTTAAGCGATTTAGATTTAGGCGATGGCTGCCGATAAAGGTAAACCGTCAAACATTGCGTTTTCCCAACTACTGTCCCTCGTGTCTTGGTTTCGGAACCCAGAGTTCAGTTATTGAGAAGTCCCCACGACGGCCAATTGCATATCTTGGGCAGGCCGTCCGTACTGAGCATATTGAACTAAAAATTCCATACTGTAGTAACTGCTCAGACAAAATTACCCATAACCGGAAGGTTGGATTCCTGGGATCGATACTTCTACTTGTGCTCAGCGCTGGATCATTTGTCGCACTGTGCTTGCTTGATTTTTCAGCAACATATTTTTTCTGGCTTGCTCCATTAGCTCTTCTAATTCTATTCGTGTGGCCGTTTAGTGAATATCTAAAGTTTCGCCAATGTGCTGTCTTGCTTAGAGATTTTTCTCCAGAAGTTATTGAGTTTAGGCTGAGGCGTAAGCGGTACTTTGATTTCTTTGAGTCAGCAAATGTTTGCGTAAGCAAACTCTAGTGCAAAGAGTGCTAATTTTGGATGTGGGCAGGATCATATAGACATGGCAGACGTAACCTTCACAGTCGACGGCAAGACCCTCACTTCCCCGGCGGGAACGCTGCTGATTGAGGCCTGCAAATCCGCGGGCATTGAGATTCCCGCGTTCTGCTATTACCCCGGCCTCTCGCTACAGGCAGCCTGCCGCATGTGCGTCGTCCGCATTGAGCGGATGCCCAAGCTGCAGACGGCCTGCACCACTCCCGTCGCCGAAGGCATGGTGGTCTTCACGGACACGCCTGAGATCAAGCAGGCCCGCAAAGCCACGCTGCAACTCCTCCTCGGTAACCATCCGCTCGACTGTCCCGTCTGCGACGCTGGCGGCGAGTGCGAACTGCAGGACATGACCTTCAAGTACGGCGCGGCCGACAGTTTCTACGCCGAGCCGAAGAACCATCGCGACGAGCAGAAGTGGTCCCCCGTCGTCTACTTCGATCGTCCTCGCTGCATCCTCTGCTACCGCTGCATCCGCATGTGCGGCGAAGGCATGGATGTCTACGCGCTCGGCATCCAGAACCGCGGCTCGTCCTCCGTCATCGCGCCAAACATCCCCGCCAGCGAATCCCCTGACCAGCTCGCGCACCTCGACTGCGAAGAGTGCGGCATGTGCATCGATGCCTGCCCCGTCGGCGCGCTCACCAGCGGCACCTATCGCTACAAAACGCGCCCGTGGGAGATGAACCACGTCGCCACCATCTGCACCCACTGCGGCGACGGCTGCAAGACCACCCTCGGCGTGCGCACCGTGGGCGACGGCACTGAGATCATCCGTGGCGACAACCGCGACAAGAGCGGTATCAACGGCGACTTCCTCTGCAACAAGGGCCGCTACGCCTTCGACTTCGCTAACCACGAGCACCGCCTCACCCAGCCCCTCATCCGCGATGCCCACGGCACCCTGCAGCCCGCCACGTGGGATGCAGCCCTCGAGCTCGTCGGCCAGCGTTTCCGCGAACTGCGCGATGCGCGCGGCGGCGAAGCCTTCGGCGTGATCGGCTCCAACCGCATCACCAACGAAGAAGCCTACCTGCTGCAGAAGTTTGCGCGCAGCGTGCTGGGCACCAACAATATTGACCACCATCGCACGGCGGACTACGCCACGTTGGTGCGCGCGCTGGCCGGGCAGACGAAGAAGACGGCTTCCCTGCGCGACACGGCCACCGCGCCCGCTGTGCTCCTCCTGGGCGGTGACCCGACGGAGCAGCATCCGGCACTGGCGTGGGAGCTGCGCACCAATGTGCGGCTGAACAAGGCGCGCCTCTACATCGCCAACGAGAATGAGATCAAGCTGACGCGGCAGGCCAAGAAGTTTGCCCGCGTGAGTGCGTTCGGATACGACGCGCTGGCACGCTACATCGGCGGAGACGATGCGGCCGCTTCCGCTGCCTCGGCGGATACCGCCGCACTCAGCGCCTTCCGTGATGCGCTGCGCGAGGAGCAGAATCTGCTGATCGTACTTGGGCCGGAGCTGCAGGGCGCGACGCTGGAAGCCTTCATCAAGCTGGGCCTGAGCCATGCGGAGGTGAAGTTCGCCCTGCTGGGCGATTATGTGAACTCGCGCGGCGCGGCGGATATGGGGCTGCTGCCCGATCTGCTGCCCGGCTACGTTCCCGTTGCACAGGCGGGCACGTTCGCAGCCGAGTACGGCAGCGCGCTTCCCTCCGTGCCCGGCAAAAATATTCTGGAGATCTTCGATGCCGCGAACCAGGGCGAGCTTTCCGCGCTCTATATCGTCGGCTCCAATCCGGTGGCGCGCTATGGCGTGGACCCTATCTCGCTCAAGAGCTCGTTCGTGGTGGTGCAGGATATGTTCCTGACCGAGACCGCGGCGATTGCGGATGTGGTGCTGCCCGCCGCGAATCTGTACGAGAAGACCGGCTCCGTCACTAACACTTACGGCGACCTGCAGCAGGTAAAGAAGGCGGCTGACCGCGCCGGCGTGCGCACTGATTTTGAGCTCATCGTCCGCATCGCAGACAAGATGGGCGCGGAGGTCCGCAAGCTGGTTCCCTTCGGCAGCGGTACGTACGGCGACATGGGCCAGACGCGCGGCGCGCAATCCGGCGAAGCGGATCGCCATGCAGTGTGGCTCGCAGCCAATCATCTGGAGCCGCGGCTCAGCCCCTTTGACACGAATGCCGTGATGGATGAGATTCAGCGGCTGGTGCCGGGCTATAACTTCCTGCGGCTGCAACTGCTGAGCGGCAACGACCAGCACCTGGAACCGGCAGACGGTGCCGGTCTGGTGCAGATCTCCGGCGCGCGCAGCGGCATGGTGATGCCCGCTAACGACACCCTGTTTACCTCCGGCACGCTCGGCAACTATAGTGCGATGCTGAACACGCTCAACGAAAAGTATCGCAACAAGCCGGCCGAGATTGCGGCGGACTGAATGAGAGAGACGAACGCATGAACTCGCCCATCAATTCGTTGAGCCCCATTCAGATATTTCTGCTGATCACGCTCATCAAGGTCGCCCTGGTGATCTCCATCATGCTGGCTGGCGTGACCTATACCGTACTGCTGGAGCGCAAGGTGGTGGGCCGCATCCAGAACCGCTGGGGACCCAGCCGCGTGGGCCCGTTCGGCCTGCTGCAGACCGCAATTGACGGCGCCAAGCTCTTTCTGAAAGAAGATATGACGCCGGCCGGGGTCTATCATCTGCTCTACCTGGCTGCGCCGCTCATCGCGCTGGTGTGCGCGCTGCTCTCCATCGCCGTGGTGCCCTACGGCGCTCCGTTCTACGTTCATGGCGTCAATCTCTTCCAGGTGGCCGACGTCAACATCGGCCTGCTGGTGATCCTGGGCGTCACATCGATCGGCGTGTATGGCATTGCGCTCTCGGGATGGGCCTCGAACAACAAATATTCGTTGCTCGGCTCGGTGCGCGCAACGTCGCAGATGATCAGCTATGAGCTGGCGCTGGGCCTCTCGCTGGTGGGCGTGGTGCTGCGCGCCCGCTCGCTGAGCATCAGCCACATCGTATCCAGCCAATCGGCGCATGGGGCGCTCTCGTGGAATGCCTTCGGCGGCTTCCAGTTCATCGCCTTCTTCGTGTACCTGATCGCGGCCTATGCTGAGACCAACCGCTCGCCGTTTGACCTGGTGGAAGCCGAGAGTGAGCTGACCGGCGGCTATCACACGGAGTACAGCTCGGTGAAGTTCGCCATGTTCTTCATGGCGGAGTACGCCAACATGATCACCGTAAGCTGCGTGGCCACGCTGCTCTTCTTCGGCGGCGCGGGCAGCCCCTTCGGCCATCTCTTCCCGGCGTTCGGCGGAGCGATCGTGCAGGCAGCGCTGCCGGTCTTCTGGTTCGTCGCCAAGGTCTTCTTTTTTCTGTTCCTCTATATCTGGGTGCGCGGAACGCTGCCGCGTTTCCGCTACGACCAACTCATGGCCTTCGGCTGGAAGTTTCTGCTGCCGGTGGCCATGGCCAATATCCTGATTACCAGCCTGGTGTACGCATGGCACGGTTAGTTGTAGGGCTTTCGTTGAATCCTGAAGTTGTTGTTAGCTGGTTTTGCTTTTGGCTGTTAGTTTTATTGTTTTGCTTTTGTTGTTTTCTTTCGTTAAGGGCATGGCTTCAGCCATGCCGTACATGAGCTGCAACACTGCGGGCTTTAGCCCCTGAGGGCACGTTTTCTTTAGCACGGATTTACTGCGGAAATAGACCACTTATGCACTTAGCGTTTTTCCTCATCTTCGGCGGACTAGCAGTGGCAGGGGCGCTCAGCTTCCTGCTGCAGCGGCATCCCATCAACAGCGCCCTGTCACTGGTCGTGGTCATGCTGTCGCTGGCCGTACTCTACTGGTCGCTGGGGGCGGAGTTCCTGGCCGCGGCACAGGTCATCGTCTACTCCGGCGCCATCATGGTGCTCTTTGTCTTCGTGATCATGCTGCTCAATACCGGCGAAGAGTTGCGCACGCACGGCAGCAAAGCTGCTTACATTGCGGGATTCCCCGGTGCGGCGGCCATCTTCTGCCTGCTCACCTTCGTCTTCCTCTCGAACCGCAGCGTCTTCGGCTTCACGCATCCAGGCACATTGAACGCGTCCACGCACGACGGCGGCAGTAATATTGCACAGATCAGCACGCTGCTTTTCCGCGACCTTCTGCTGCCGTTTGAGGTGACGTCCATCCTGATTCTGGTTGCAATACTTGGCGCTGTCGTGCTGGCGCGGAAGGAGCAGTGATGAAAAAGAACAGACGGCACATTCACGGCTTTGCCATTTACAGCACAGTCGCGTTCACTGCCTATATCATCCGCGAATTCTATCCGCCCGCGGCGCATCTCTCGCGCATTCCGTTCATCATCGCCATGGCGGGAATCTCTGCTTACGGCGCATTCGCCATTGTGCAGCGGGAGGTGGTCTAACCATGGTGCCTATCGCATACTACCTGGTGCTGGCCGCAGTGCTGTTCTCTATCGGGGTGGGCTCATTCCTGATTAAGCGCAACGTGATCACCATCTTCATGTCAATTGAGCTGATGCTCAACGCCGTCAATCTCACCTTCGTCGCCTTCGCGCACATGTGGGGAAATCTTAACGGACAGATCTTCGTCTTCTTCGTCATGGTCGTAGCCGCGGCTGAGGCCGCAGTCGGCCTGGCTATCATTATCGCTATCTTCCGCACGCGCGAGACACTGAGCGTGGACCAGGTGAATCTGCTCAAACTATGACACCCATGTCTCCCCATCTGATCTGGTTTATCCCGCTGCTGCCCTTCGCCGGGTTCCTGGTGAATGGTCTGCTCGGCCGCCGCCTGACGCGCAACGCGGTGACGGGCGTTGCCCTGTTCTGCACAGCGCTGCCGGTTGCGCTGGTGCTGTGGCTTACCGCAACCTTCCGCGCGGAGCACCTGCTCTCACTCACCACCGGCCATCACATCTGGATCCAGACCAGCAGCCTGCAGATTGCGTTTGCGCTGGCGGTGGACCATCTCACGCTGGTCATGCTGGCCGTGGTTACAGGCGTCGGCTTCCTGATCCATATCTACTCTGCCGGTTACATGGCGCATGAAGAAGGATTCTGGCGCTTCTTCGCATACCTGAATCTCTTCATGTTCTTCATGCTCACGCTGGTGCTCTCCGCGAACTTCCTTCTGCTCTTCGTCGGGTGGGAGGGCGTGGGCCTGGCATCGTATCTGCTGATCGGCTTCTACTTCACCAAGGATTCCGCCGCCAACGCCGGCAAGAAAGCCTTCATCGTAAACCGCATCGGCGACTTCGGTTTTCTGCTGGCCATGTTCCTGATGATCGCGCACTTCGGCAGCCTGAGCTTCGGCAGCGTCTTTGCGCAGATCGGCATGGCCCCGCAGCTGCACGGCGGATTCCTGACCGCGATTGCGCTCTGCCTGGTGCTGGGCGCGGCTGGAAAATCCGCGCAGATTCCGCTCTACATCTGGCTGCCGGATGCGATGGAAGGTCCCACGCCGGTCTCTGCCCTCATCCATGCTGCCACCATGGTGACGGCGGGCATCTACATGGTGGCGCGCTGCCATGCGATCTTTGACCGTTCGGCACTGGCGCTTGCCGTGGTCGCCATCATCGGCGCGCTGACGGCCATCTTCGCCGCGTCGATCGGCATGGTACAGACAGACATCAAGCGCGTGCTGGCGTACTCCACGGTCTCGCAGCTCGGATACATGTTCCTGGCCTGCGGCGTGGGCGCGTACTCTGCCGCCATCTTCCATCTGCTCACGCATGCGTTCTTCAAGGCGCTGCTCTTCCTCGCCGCCGGTTCGGTGATTCACGCGCTCAGCGGGGAGCAGGACATGCGCAATATGGGCGGCCTGCGGCACCGCATCCCGGTCACCTTCTGGACGATGACGGCGGGCGTCTTCGCCATCGCCGGCTTCCCCGGTTTCTCCGGCTTCTTCTCCAAGGATGAGATTCTGTACCGCACCTTCATGCATCCCGGCGCAATGGGCGTCGTGCTGTGGGCGGTCGGTCTGCTCACGGCATTCATGACGGCGTTCTACATGTTCCGGCTGTGGTATCTCACCTTCTTCGGTGCGCAGCGGTTTGAAGACCATCCTGCGCACGCGCATGAGGCCGGCCACGATGACGGCCAGGCAGCGCACGGCCATGGCGTGCATGAGTCGCCTTGGATCATGCTGGCTCCGCTGGTTGTGCTCGCCATTCTCTCCGTCTGCGGCGGCTGGATCGGCATTCCATTTGCACTCGGCGGCAATAATTACTTCGAGCATTTTCTTGCGCCTGTATTCGCGGGCAACGTATCGCGTCAGATGGTGGAGACCGCAGGCACCGGTCATGGCATGGAGCTTTTACTGGCCTGCGTGTCCGTGCTCGCCGCCGTGCTTGGTCTGCTGGTAGCCGATTACTTCTACCGCCGCCGTCCGGATGCAGCCGCCAAGCTGGCGCTCTCGCTGCGCGGTTTGCATAGCACGCTGGTGCACAAGTACTGGGTGGATGAGATCTACGCCAAGGTCATCGTCATGCCCCTGCTGATGCTCGGGCGCTACGTGCTCTTCTATGGGGTGGACCTGGGAGTCATTGGCGGTGGAACATCGGCCGCGGCGGCGGCTTCACGCGGAGCGGGCGGCCTGTTGCGCCGCATGCAATCCGGCAACATCCGTTCTTACGCCGGCTGGCTGGCGGCGGGGGCGGCAATACTTCTGGCCTTTACCATCTTTGGCCGCGGGCTTCTGCACATTTTATAGAGGGAATTCGGCAGCGCATGATGCAAGTGAACAACCATATTCTGACGCTCATCATCTTCGTCCCGCTCGTGGGCGCGGCGCTGCTCGCGCTGCTGCCGGTGCGCGGCCGAACGATCCAGTGGAGCGCGCTCGCAGTCACTCTGGTCACCTTCCTGCTCACCCTGCACCTGCCCGCGCACTACGATTACATCGCCGGCGGCATGCAGTTTGAGAGCAACCATGTGTGGCTCGCCTCCCCCGCCATCCGCTATCACCTTGGCGTCGACGGCCTCTCGCTCTGGCTGATGGTGCTGGTCGGGCTGCTCGCTCCCTTCGGTGTGCTGGCCTCATGGCGCGCCATCGGCGACCGCACCAAAGAATTTTATGTGCTCTTCCTGGTGCAGCAGACCGCGATGCTGGGCGTCTTCGCAGCGCTTGACCTCTTCCTCTTCTACGGCTTCTGGGAACTTTCGCTGGTGCCCATGACGCTGCTGATCGCCATCTTTGGGCGCACTGAAAACCGCCGCCGCGCCGCGATGAAGTACTTCCTCTACACCTTCATCACCTCGGCACTGCTGCTGGTTGCGGTGTTGTGGCTCTATGCGCGCACGGGCACGTTTGATTTCACCGTGCTCTCGCAGATGGCCGCGGCGCACCACATCTCTACCTCCACCAGCGCCCTGTGGCTGGCGTCGCTGGCATTTCTGCTGGCCTTCTCCACCAAGGTACCGGTCTTCCCGCTGCACGGCTGGCTGTCTGACGCGATCTCTGAGGCGCCCACCGCCGCGGCCATGGTGCTGGTCGGCGAGCTTGGCCTCTACGCCATCCTGCGCTTTTCGCTCGGCATCTTCCCGGCGGAGTCGCACCGCATTGCGCCGCTCATGATCGCGCTGGGAGCCATCGGCGTAGTCTACGGCGCGCTCATTGCGCTGGCGCAGACTGACATCAAGCGCCTGATCGCCTACTCGTCACTCAGCCATGTCAGCTTCGTTGTGCTCGGCATCTTCAGCTTCACCGTCTCCGGCCTTGACGGCGCGGTCTACCAGATACTCAACCACGGTGTCTCCGGCGGCGCGCTGCTTCTGCTGGCGGGCTTCCTGTATGAACGCTATCTGACCTATGACATGCGCGACTACGGCGGCGTGGCGCAGCGCCTGCCGTGGATGGTGACGCTGTTTGTGATTACCACGCTCTCTCTGGTCGCTCTGCCCATGATGAACGGCTTCGTCGGCGAATTCTTGATTCTCAGCGGCACCTTCGGCGTGCATCCGCGCTGGACGATGCTCGCCACCCTCGGCGTGATTCTGGGTGCGGCCTACATGCTCTGGATGGTGCAGCGTATCTTCTACGGCAGCCTCGGCCCGAAGCTGAAGGTGCTCACCGCCGGCATTGACGTGCCCGATCTGAGTGCACGTGAGCATGTGGCGCTGTGGCCGCTGGCCGCACTGATGCTCATCATGGGCGTCTTCTCGCCCTGCTGGATGCGCGCTATTGATCTGAGCGGAGTGCAGCTGGCCAGCGCCAGCAAACCTGCGGCCACCGCGCCCCGGGTGATCGTCCTCAGCACTGCAACCTATGCCATTCCGGATACCAAGACGCGTTCCGCGCAAGGAGGCAAGTAAGCTATGGTCTCCATGAATGTGATTCGCCTGCTACCCGAAATCATTCTCACCCTGAGCGGCGTGATGGTGATGCTGGAAGAGCCCATGCTGCCCGCCGCGCGCAGCCGCAAATCGCTGGGCTGGTTCGCCATCTTCGGCACCATGGCCGCCGCGGCCGCCAGCCTGTGGCAACTGCACTTTCCGGTGGGAACTGCCTTCTATGGCATGGTGCAGGTGGATGCCTACAGCGTCTTCTTCCATCTGCTGATCTGCGCCGTCGTTCTGGTCACACTGCTCTCGTCGCTGGATTACTTTGACGGCTTCGCCTCACACTCCGGCGAATACTTTGCGCTGGTGCTCTTTGCCGCAACCGGCATGATGCTGATGACCTGTTCCGTTGAGCTGCTGATGGTCTTCATCGGGCTGGAGATCTCGTCCATCGCGACCTACATCATGGCCGGGATGCGCAAGGGCCAGGGCGCGAGCGCTGAGGCCGCGCTGAAGTACTTCCTGCTGGGCTCATTCGCTACGGCGTTCTTCCTCTACGGTGTTGCGCTCATCTTCGGAGCGACGGGCAGCACGGGCTTCGCCGCCATTGCCGCGGCAATCCCCGGCAGCCACGCGCCCATGCTTGTGGTCACGTCCTTCGCGCTCATGCTCATCGGGCTGGGCTTCAAGGTCTCGGCTGCGCCGTTCCACATGTGGACGCCGGACGTCTACCAGGGGGCGCCCTCGCCGGTGGTCGGCCTGATGTCTACGGCACCCAAGGCCGCCGCGTTCGCCGTACTGCTGCGCGTCGCGTTCACAGCATTTCCCACGCTGCAGCACCGCTGGAGCATCCTGATATGGGTGATGGCTGTGGCCTCCATGTTCATTGGCAACCTGTGCGCGCTGCTGCAACGCGATGTGAAGCGGATGCTGGCGTACTCCTCCATCGCTCATGCCGGATACATTCTGGTGGCCTACACCGCATTCCGTGCCGACGGGATTGCCGCGGTATGCTTCTACACCGCTGCCTACGCCGCTATGAACGTCGGAGCCTTCGCCGTGATCACGCAGGTCAGCGGCGTGAAGGAATCGCTCAGCAACGTGGAAGACTTCGCCGGCCTGGCGCAGCAGCGCCCGGTGCTCTCCGCCGCCATGGCCTGCTTCATGCTCTCCATGATCGGCATTCCCTTCACCGCGGGCTTCTTCGGCAAGTTTTACGTCTTCACCGCCGCGCTCCATGCCGGCCACGTCTGGCTGGTGGTTCTGGGCCTGATCAACAGCGGCATCGCCTGCTACTACTACCTGCGCTTCCTCATCAGCCTCTACTCGCCGGGACCATCGGCGCGGGCTGCACTGCTTCGTGGCAAGCCCCTCAGCTTTGCCGCTACCGTTGCCATCGCGCTCTGCGTACTGGCGACGCTGGCGCTGGGCATCCTTCCGGGCCGCGTGCTGCATTTGGCATCACGCGCCGGAGAAACCATCGCTGCCTCGGTGACGCAATAGCAGAAAGCGAAGACATGCGCACTCCTGCGGAACATCCCGTTCTATCTGCAGTCGCTCTTGGCGTTGCGTTAGCTTCGATGCTTGAACTTGTGGGCGAATGCCACATGCATCTCCCGCTGCCGTTGCTTCTCCTGCTCGCAGGCCCCGCGATACCCGGGCACCTGCTCGCGATTGCGCTCTTGCCGCCGATTCGCACCGTGCATGACAGTGCTTACGTCAATTGTCTCTCCCTCGCACTGAACGCTCTCTTCTACGCTGCCATCGCCTATGGCCTGTATCGGCTTCTCACCCTACGACGGTCCGCAACTTCTGCGCAGTAAAAAGCCCCCGCCGAAGCGAGGGCTTTTTATATTCCATTTGATGTTAGCGCGAGCAACGTGAGTTGGCTCAAGCGGTTCGCATTGCCGCAACGCGCGAAGCGCTCCCGGCCGTGCGCCCAGCACTACTTGACCTTCATTAGGATGATGACCAGGGTGTACAGAGCCAGAGACTCAATCAGCGCCAGGCCAAGAATCAGGAACAGGAAGATGGCTGGGCGTGCTCCGGGGTTGCGTGCAACCGCTTCCGTGGCAGAGGCAGTCGCCTTGCCCTGGCCGAGGCCGCAAAGGCCGGCGGCAATTGCCATGCCGATACCGGCGCCAATGGGAGCCAGGTTAACCGCGGGCGATGCCGCGTCAAACGCAAATGCCGGGGTGGCCAGCAGAAGCGCGGAGAGAGTGGCGAAGAGATACTGCAGTTGCTTACGCATCGTTGTTGCTCCTTGTAGTGCTTGCTTCCAGAGATACCGTCAGTGGGTGGTTGAGGCTCACCGTGCTGGCCCCCTCACGCTGCCGGGTACAACCTGCGGAGTGGAAGCATAACCTCCGCAGAATTTTTTTTGCGCGCTTACTTTCGCGCCCGAACTCTAGTGGTCATGCGCTACGGCAAGCGACAGGTAGATGGCCGACAGCAGCATAAACACAAACGCCTGCAGTAACGAAACAAATACGTGCAGACCCATGAAGATGAGCGGAATGCCCAGTGGGATCAGCGAGAAGAACGCCAGCGTCACCAGGTCTCCAGCGTAGATGTTGGCAAAAAGACGGACGGTAAGCGAAAGCACGCGCGCCAGATGAGAGATGATCTCAATGAGCAGCATCAGCGGCGCCAGCCACCATACCGGCCCCAGGAACTGCTTGATGTAGCCCGCCTTGTTCGCGCGGATGCCGTGATAATGGTAATAAATGAAGGTGACCAGGGCCATGCCCAGCGGAACCACCGGGCTGGATGTGGGTGATTCCAGCCCCGGGATAAGCCCGATGAGATTGCAGATCAGGATGAAGATAAACAGCGCTGCCAGATAGGGGACAAAGCGCTCATACCCGTGCCCTATGATGGATTCCGCCTGGTCAGAGACAAACTCGTCCGTCATCTCCGCCACATGCTGAACCGCGCCGGGAGTCTCCACTGTCAGGCTCAGTCGTATGGCGGCAAAGAACGCCACCAGCACCACAAACACCAGCAGTTCCATGGCGAAGGCATTGGGGATGGGCGCCTGCGCGTAGGCGGGCGTCACATGCACTGCGGCCAGCAGCTTATCTACCGGCCCGGCGAAGTGCTTATTCAGAATCGCAGTCAACAACAACTGTTCAGGCATTCACGCATCCAGCGGGGAAAAATTTTCAGACGGTCCAGAGGCGCATCATGCGAAAAGCCTCAATCGAAAGCGCGATCACGCCCAGCAGCAATCCGCCCACAAGCGCGTAAACTGAACCATCCAGAGTCTTTAGGATAGCATAAAGAACGGCCACAGCCAGCCCCATGCGCATGAAGAAACCCAGTAAAACCGGGGTAACCATGCGAACCTTCACGGGTTCTCCCCCCTCCGCCGGAACATCCATGCGCCGCATCACCGCCGTCATCAGCTGCAGCCACTCATACAGCCCGCTGGCTGAAATCCCAGCGCCCACAACCATATACACCGCGCTCTGCCATCCCAGCTTCCACCACAGCAGCGGAATTCCCAGCGCCGCCACAATCGCCGTCAGCCGAATCGCCCGCAAAATCGTCTGCCGGAAACCCGCATCCGTCATCCCTGCAATCTGGTTCTCTGTCTCGCTCACGTCAGTTCTTCCTCATATATCCAGCCGCCACGCGGTACATCTGGATGAAGCCGCCGGCCGCCCCCAACAGAACCCCCACCACATAGATCCAGTGGGTATGGAAGTGGCGGTCCAGCAGCGAGCCCAGGAACCAGCCGATCACACAGGCTCCGGGCATCACAATGGCGAGCTGAATCATCGACTCCGCCCTGGCAAAATCCTTCAGCGTGCTGTCCTTTTTCGGGTTGTTGTCCGGTTCCGGCATGTTCTCTCTCGCACTCGTCACTATAAACCACGCAAGCATCTATACTGGGTTTTCAGCAGAATTCATTGCAGCACAAGCAAAGGAACGTCACGCGTGTTTGAGTCAAAGTTTGAAGAGAACCTGTACCGCGAGCGTCTGGAGACGCTGCAGAAGATCGGCGAACTCGGCCAGCCCGCGTATCCCAACAGCTACGCCTGCACCCATACCATCCCCGAGATTCGCGCCGCGTTTGACGGCAAAACCGGCGAAGAGCTGGAAGCGGCGCATGTCGACGTCAGCATCGCTGGCCGCCTGATGGCCATTCGCGCGCAGGGCAAGGCGGGCTTCGCCCAGCTCCAGCAGAACGATGCGCTCTTCGACAAAACGGCGAAGCCTGGAAATAATAGGCTGCAGCTCTACGTCCGCAAAGACGACGTGGGCGAAGACGGCTTCGCCCTCTACAAGCTGCTCGATCTCGGCGACCACATCGGCGTGACCGGCCATCTCTTCCGCACTCGGACCAACGAGCTTACCGTCCACGTCACCAAAATCACCTTTCTCACCAAAGCCCTCTTCGCCCTGCCGGATAAATATCATGGCCTGGCCGACGTTGAGGCGCGCTACCGCCAGCGCTATGTCGACCTCTTCATGAACACCGGCCACGCCATCAAGAATGAGGATGGGACCGAGCAGGCTTCGCCCAATGTCCGCGAAGTGTTTGTGAAGCGCGCGAAGGTGATGAAGGCGCTGCGCAATTTCTTTGACTCGCGCGGCTACATCGAGGTGGAGACGCCCATGATGCACTCCATCGCCGGCGGCGCGGCGGCCAGACCATTTGAGACGCACCACAACGCGCTCGATCTCGACCTGTTTTTACGCATTGCGCCGGAACTTTATCTCAAGCGTCTGGTCGTCGGCGGCATGGACCGCGTGTATGAGATCAACCGCAACTTCCGCAACGAAGGCGTCAGCACCCAGCACAACCCCGAATTCACCATGCTGGAGTTCTATCAGGCCTATTCGAACTATGAACATCTGATGGATCTCACCGAAGAGCTGGTGAAGTACGTTGCGCTGGAAGTGAATGGCACCACAAAGCTCGAATGCCCAATCTTCAAAGGCCCTCGTGCAGGAGAGACCGAGGCAATCGACTTCGCAAATCCATGGCAAAAGCTCTCGATGCGTGAGGCCATCATCAAGTGGTGGGAGCCAGCGTGGGGACCGACGCCGACGGACAGCGTCTTCGCCAGTTCCAATGCGATGCTTGGTTGGTTGAGGCTCGTGCAGTCAGCGGTTTCTCAACCAAAGGTCACAGACTCATCAAATTTGCAGGATGAGTCGCGGCGTACTGTCCTACAGATGCTACTGCATCTCTTTATTGAGATGATTAGCTTTGGCACTCCTCACGGGAAGTATATTTCCGATCTCTTCGAGTTTGTTGCAGAACCCCATCTCATCCAGCCCACCATCATCTACGACTTTCCCCTGGCCGTCTCGCCTCTCTCCAAGATCAAGCCCGACGAGCCCGACTGGGTCGAGCGTTTCGAGTTCTACATTGGCGGCTTTGAAGTGGGCAACGCCTTCAGCGAGCTGAACGACCCGGAAGACCAGCGCCGCCGCTTCGAAGACCAGATGCGCCAGAAAGCCGCAGGCGACGACGAAGCCCAGCCGATGGACGAGGACTACGTCCGCGCCCTGGGCTACGGCCTCCCGCCGACGGCGGGTGAAGGCATCGGCATCGACCGCCTCACCATGATCCTCACCGGCTCCAAATCCATCCGCGACGTCATCCTCTTCCCCCTGATGCGCCCCATCACGAAGGCCGAAGACAAACCCGAATAACCGTGGCCAAGTGCTCTGCCCGGTCTTTTGAACCAGTGGATAGTTAGTGTAGCGCAGCTACCTCTGAGTTCAGATAGCCGCCATCTGGGGTGTGGGGAGGCGGGATGAGCGTAGCGATTTCCGACTCCCCATGCCCC
>Ga0302267_10000294_pt1 | contig 65751 bp, 45 predicted proteins | sample III_Bog_E1_3_FD_194555 | JGI IMG/M metagenome (GOLD analysis project Ga0302267, IMG submission 194555) | Peat permafrost microbial communities from Stordalen Mire near Abisko, Sweden - III_Bog_E1_3 | ecosystem: Environmental > Terrestrial > Soil > Wetlands > Peat | place: Sweden: Abisko...
TGGGATGTAGAGCTTCCGACATTCGTCGCTCCCAGGTCTGAAAATCCAGACCTGGGGCACCCAGCTTTTGAGGTAAATTGAGATATGGGCCACCCGCCACTTGTTATATCTTTCAAACTTCGGACACTGTTCCTGTGGGACGCTTTAAGCTTGTCGGACGCCTAGCGTCGCCGCTTCATTAGTGCATCGACAACTAGGCCGATGCCATAGTAAATAGGTATATTGAGAAAGACAGCTAGAATCCACATAAACCATGAGAACCATCCTCTCATTTCCATCGTAAATATCTGGAGGAATGTACCGGGACATAGCACAGACACAATATCCTGAAAGATCCAGTACGTAAGCGGTGCACTATAGTAGGAGCTATGTGCTATTTGTTGCCAGGTGGGCAGATGAAATGGATTAAATATCCTGACGTACCACCACAACAAAGCGACCGTAACGCCAATCGCCAAGCCTAATATAGCGAATCTTCGCGCCAGACGAGATTTCATGCTTTGTCCTTCTCCTGCAATGAATCCATGGTTCTATTGCTGTAGACGGCTCACTAGGCCGCGGGTGGCCCAGGTCTGACTAACCCAAGATGAATGGGTGGCCCATGTCTCGATTCTGAGACATGGGATGTAGATGTTGGCGCACTCACTGTTTTCTTCGACCTCTCGAAGAGTCCGTGTTCCATTCATCGCGTTTTTGTTTACTGCGATGAGTGGGTCTACCGCCCAAAGGCTCACAGTCTTCTTCGTCAGGCCGCAGTGGGAATCTTCGCAGTCAGCTTGATTCCCAGCGCTTGCATCACTGCGAGCGTAGTCTTCAGCGTTGGGTTTCCCTTTTCGCTGAAGGAGCGATAGAGCTGCTCGCGCGATAGTCCCGTCTGCTCGGCAATCTGGGCCATCCCCTTGGCGCGTGCCACCACACCCAGCGCGTGCGAGATGTATCCAACGTCGTTGGTCTGCAAAGCCTCCGCCATGAAGATCGCAATGGCTTCGTTCGATCCGAGATCTTCGGCAGGGTCATAGGGGGTCAATTTTTCAGCCATCTTCTTCGCTCCATTCTTCCGACAACCGCTTCGCCGTTTTGATGTCCTTTGCCTGTGTGCTCTTATCGCCGCCGCACAGCAGGATGACGATAGTATTCCCGCGCCTCTGAAAGTAGACCCGGTAGCCCGGACCATAGTCGATGCGCAGTTCGCTGATGCCCTGTCCGACTGGCTTCACATCCCCTGCGTTCCCATACGCTAGGCGGTCTAGGCGAGACGCGATCAGAACTCGTACCCGTTCGTCCTTGAGCCGCGTACGCCACCTACGAAAAGTCTCGGTCTGTTTGAATTCGATCACGAACACCCTGTAGTTTATAAACTACCACACTCTACGCTCTTCTTGCAACGGCTTTTCCTTCGCCGACCACTTCCGGACACGCAGGCCGTCGTCGGGTTGGCGGGTTGTCCGGGAGAACGGGGCGTCGGGTTGGGCGGGTTCTATAAAAGGGGATGTCAAGTAAAAAGGGATCTTCTGAGCCGCTTGGGGGGATGATTTTCTGGCGGGTGGCCCAGGTCTGACTAACCCAAGATGAATGGGTGCCCCATGTCTCGATTCTGAGACATGGGATGTAGGATGATGGCATGGCGCGGGGACTGGTACGTTATCAGCAATGCGGCTGCTTTCACTTTGTCACGTTCAGTTGTTATCGACGGCAGGCGCATCTGGACACGCCGGAAGCGTGTGCTCTGTTCGAGCGTTCGCTGGAGGCGATGCGGCGGCGTTATCGATTCGTGGTTGCCGGTTATGTGGTGATGCCGGAGCACGTCCATCTGCTGCTCGGTGAGCCGCAAGCGGTCTTGCTCTCGAAGGCGATTCAGGCGTTGAAGCTATCGGTTTCCGTGCAGAGCCAGCAGCGGCCCTTCTGGCAGGCGCGATACTACGATTTCAACGTACATAATGAAGAAAAGCGGGTGGAGAAGCTGCGGTATATGCACCGGAATCCGGTCAAGCGCGGTCTGGTTGCGAAGCCGGAGGAGTGGGCATGGTCGAGCTTCCGGCACTACGCGACGGGGGAGATCGGCGCAGTCGAGATCGAATCTCATTGGACGACGGCGCGACGTGGCAACCTGTTGCCGGAGCATCTGCGCTACCGAGAAGAGAGCGGGGAGCCCATATCTGACTAACCCAAAATGAATGGGTGCCCCATGTCTCGCTTTTGGAGACATGGGATGTAGAGCTTCCGACATTCGTCGCTCCCAGGTCTGAAAATCCAGACCTGGGGCACCCAGCTTTTGAGGTAAATTGAGATATGGGCCACCCGCCATTTTGCGCACAGCTTTACAACGGCTTCCAAATCATATCCACGCGAACCGGAATCTCATTCTTGATCGGAATGGTCAGAAACGACGGTGGATCAATCTTGAAGTCGGTCAACGTAGCCGGAACGACGCCCGTAATGTGGTGCGCCGCACCCTCGATCTTCTGCTGGAAGAGAACATGCTGGTAATGCGCCGTGTTGCCAGCAAACTGCACTTCGAGGTCGCAGTCCAGCGTTGGCGAGTCGAGGCTCGCCTGCGCCAGACGCAGCCGCACACTGACGATGGGAAACTGCGCGCCCCGCGTCACCTGAATCATGTGCAGGTCGCGATTGCTGTCGCCCGAGTCGAAGGTCTTGACCGCCGCAGCGATCAGGAAATCACACCGCCCAGCGCGGCAGACTCCCTTGCCCAGCGAGGCGCGAGTCGTCGCATCCACCTCATGCATCGGATGCGACATGTGATAGGTCAGCGACGATTGATCCAGCTTCCAGATCTGATCGGATTGAGCGTTCAGCAACCGAAGTGCGGGCAGCGTCAGAAGAAGAATTGCGAGCAGAGATATTTTTTTCATGGGACCTCGGGAACGTTAGGGCTTCAGGTGAATCGGCCAGGAGACCGCAAGGATCGCAGCGCCGTAGCTGGCAGCCGTAGCCACAGCCACACCGCTGTGCGCCGACGCAATGCCGTGAACCTTCTGACCGCTGTTGATCTGGTTGTATGCCATCGCGCCCAGAATCGGCGTCATAATCATTCCCGGGGCGTGGATATAGATGAGGTACTTGTGCCACTTGACGCCGCCGCGCGCGGGCTCGCCAGTGACCTTGGGCGCACGAATCGCATAAGACGCGGTCGCCGCGTACATCCCCACCGCCACCGAGCCCAGCGCAACATGCAGGTCGCGCGTGGCTGTATTGCTGTAGTTTCCTTTATCCGCTGGCGCGCCGACCGAGCTGAGACAAGCCGCCGCAACCGGGAGAACCGTAATCAGCCCCAGCTTCTGATGCACCTTCAGCATGTGAGTGCGCCGGTCGAAGAGCGCCTGACGAGCCGCATTGCCCTCGATGTCGGCTGGGGTCAATCCAAGATCGCCCAACGTCGGACCATCACTCGGCGGCGGCTCACTCAGCAAATGGCGCGAACTGCCGCTAGTCAATGCTGCACTGCGATCCACCTCCGCTCCAGCCGATACCACCATAGCCACTGGCTGCGGAGCCTCAGGCAACGCCCTCTCCTCTGCCTTCGCCGACGCAACCTCAGTTCCCTGCTGCCCGTTCGTCTGCCGCGCGTCCGCCTGCGCCAACAGCCGTCCAGTCGATCCACAGAGAATCATATAGACCATCGCCGAAAGCAATACCTTGGCAGATCGATCTCCAGCCCACTCCGCCCAGCCCCGTTCCGCAATCACCATCCAACTCCCCGTTTCACTTCCACTGCATGTAAAACTTCCGCTACAGATAAAGACGCGATACACGACGTTCTTCATCGTGATCACAGACGCCCCATGCGATGTAGCAACACAGATAACACTAAGATGCATTCGGATTCATCTACGACACAAATTAACTGAAGCAATCTTATAAATAATGTATGCATTCGAGCAACCCCATACTTTCTTTGGCTTTTGGTCTGTGTTGAAGTTGAGGCATGAATGCAAACGGAGTGGGTACAGGGATTCGTCGTCGTAGCCGGACAGAAGTCGAGCGTCTGGTATCGGAGTACAAACAGAGGCGGGTGGCCCAGATCTGACTAACCCAAAATGAATGGGTGCCCCATGTCTCGATTCTGAGACATGGGATGTAGGATGTTGGCATGGCGAAGGGCGGGTGGCCCCTCTCCGTCGGTTCCGCCGCGCGCCTCTCCGTCCTCTCGCTTCACTCCTCCCAGCCGTCCTCCGATCCATCCGCTCATCTCCGATCCATCCGCCGCGTGTCTTGCCGGTCGTCCTCTGGGGCGGCCATGATTTTCTTGCGGTGCAGACGTAAATCGGCGGGTGGCCCACCCTTAGTTTTAGGAATCTTGATCCGCCCATAAAAAGTGGGTACCCATCCTTGGTTTTTCCCAGCCAAGGGTGGGTTCCGCGAATCTCAACCCGACAAGATTCTATCTGCGCCCCCTCAAACCTTGAACCCCGAACCTTGAACCCCAAAACAGCCTGTCAAGCCCTCAGTCCCCCCGCCCGACCACGCCGAGCAGTTTCTGAATTACTGTAGACCGCTTTGTTTGTCATTCCGCAGCGAAGCGGAGAAATCTGCTTTTTGCTCACGCCGCGGCACTCTACACCTTTGGCTAGTGCGCGGCGAGTTCCGCTGAATCCACCATCCTCGGCTGCACCACAATGCCGTCGAACAGCGTCGCCGCCACCAGATGGTCGCCCACGGGACGAACAAAGCGCAGATTCCAGCCCGTATCCCAGGTCCTCACCTGCATCGACGCAACCTCCACCGCAAAGACCTCGGTCGAGGGCCCGCTTGAGGTCAGCAGAACGCGTCCAGCCGCCTCGTCATAGTAAAGACTGTTCACATTACGCACACGCAGGCCCTTCGGCGTCATCCAGTTCGCACCCTTGTCGGAGGAAAAATAGACGCCGTTACGATCTCCAACCCATAGACCGCCCTGTCCATCGACCGCCAGCGCCGCGAGCTGCTTCACATTTTCCGGCAGCGTCACCTTCTGCCACTTCTTTCCGCTATCCGCAGAGACCTCCAGCGCGTCCAGGCTCGCCACCGCCACCACAGACTTCGCCGAAGCGATAAAGCGCCACTCCGAACTGCCCAGCGCTGCGACCGCACTCCAGGCCGTTCCGCTCGACACGCTACGCATAACTCCCTGCGAACTCGCCGCAAACAACGTCTCCCCGCTCACAGCAAAGCTGTACACACTCCCGTCGAATCTCTTCTTTTCGACTGGAACCGGAGCCGGCACAACGCGCTTCTTTGCCACCGGACGAGTCGATTGCTTCGCCTTACCCGCCGCAGCATGAGCGGTCTTTCCTGCCGCCGCCGCTGGCGGAACAGGCGCAACTGGAGCAGCGATCACCTCGTCTCCCGTGCGCTGCCACTCCGATCCATTCAACCGATAGATTCCATGCTCGGTTCCCGCCAAAATCGTACCGTCCGGCGCCTGTCCCAGACTGAAGGCGTCCCGCCCTTCCAGTCCGGCGCCAAGCTGCGACCAGCTCAGCCCGCCTGTGTGGCTCACAAACACGCCACCGAAATCCTTATCGTTTACCACGCCCACATACACCGTGGCGGGATGCTTGGCATCGCCGCTGTACGCCGTAATCTGCCGCGCAGAGAATCCATTGTTCGACGACACAAAGCTCTTGCCCCCATCGTCGCTCGCCAGAACGCCCTGACGATCCGTCGCCAGCAGAACCACCCGAGAGTCCGTCGGATCGACGTACACGTCGTTCACAATGACCCCGGAACTGGTCGTCTCGGCCCATATCTTTCCTGCGCTGTCGGTGCGATACAGTCCCTCGGTCGTTCCGGCATAGACCGTGTCTGCGTGGTTGGGATCCTGCATCAGCACGCGAGTTCGCCGCGCGCTGGAAGGAATTCCCAGAGCCTTAATGAACTTCGCCCCGCCATCGATGCTCTTGTAGATCCCCGAACACGCGCTTACATACACCACGTTCGACCGCTTCGGATCGACGATGATCGAGAAAACATCCGAATCATCGATGATTCCCTGCTTGATGTTGGTCCAGCTCTTTCCCCCATCGGTCGTCTTCCAGGGCAAGTGCCAGGTCCCCGCGTAGATGATGTCCGGGTTCAGCGGATCGACCGCCAACGACTCGATCTCGTGAATCTCGTGGCTATCCTTGGGGCTGATCCTCTCCCAGTGCGCTCCACTGTCCGCGGATCGGAAGACCCCCTCCAGCGTTCCCGCCACCAGAATCTTCGCGTCTGATGGAGCCGCCGTCAGAGCGCGAATCGACTGCCCGCGCATCTCCTCCTGACTCGACCACGTCACCCCGCCGTCGTTGCTGATGAACAGCCCGCCATCGGGATGATTCAGATCGGTCAGAACCCACGCTCCAACCACCAGATGTTTGGTGTTCAGCGGATCGACCAGAATGTGGTCGATCACCAGATCGTCCCGATTGCCGATCCGCGCCAGCCGCACCCACTGATTGCCTTCATCATGCGATTCGTAGACCCAGCCGTTGGCCGCGCCCAAATACAGATGCGCATGATCCCTCGGATCTGCCGCAATCGAGCGCGCAGAACCTCCGTCCGGCCCAAACGGAAACCATGAGACGGCATGCATCTGTGGGCAAACAAGTGCAAAGGCCAGTGCAATCGAAAGTATGTAAATCCGGTGAAATCTGCAATTCAATGTTGAAATCCATCCTGTTGCGTAAGCTTTATTTGTACTTCTGAGCGCGGCAAGTGTCCTAAGTCATTTATTAGCAGTACTAAAGTTGTTCCTTAATTACGGTAGACCAATTTATTTGTCATTCCGCAGCAAAGCGGAGGAATCTGCTTTTTGTCCGTTCGACAACGGCATACCCCTTTACGGGAACTGCTCAAACTAACGGATCGGAGGTTGAAACCATTCGACAATCAAGCATTTCTTCTATACCAGAATACCGTGAAGACGCTCATTCAACGAATCTTCTTTCGTCCAAACAACACAGATGGCTGACTGGGAATCAACCCAGTCAGCCATCTGTGCTTTATTGCCTTTTCGAACTACTTCTTGTGCTTGTGTGTCTTCTTGACCGCCGTCCGAGGAACAGCCTTGACTGCGCTCTCGTTGACAGCTGCATCGCTTGCAACGGGATTGACTGCGCCCGCTGGAATTAGCGTCGTGGTGACCGTCTTGTTGTCGGCTGTTCCGGTATAGGTCACGATGCGCGAAGCCTCGATGCCCTTATCGGCAACCAGATAGTCCTTGGTGTTGACAGCGCGCTCTGCGGCAAACACAGGCTCCTTGACGGCCTTCTTGTGCTTACCCTTCTTGACCATCATTTCCTTGGCTGAGGCATTTCCAACCAGTGCCAGCTTGGCATCGGGGGAGTGCTGCAGGTTCAGGGCGATGTCGTCCAGGCAGGCCTTGGCTTCGTTGTCAACGCGCGTCGGACGCTTGGCGTCACGCTCGAAGTTCACCGTGCAAAGGCTGCTGGCCAAAGGTGCAGCAGGAGCTGGCGGCGGGGGAGGAGCGATCACCGTAACGGTGGTCGTAGCCGAGACGCTCTGTCCCTTGTCGTCAACTGCATTGCAGCTTACCGTGATCGGTCCAGGAGCCGCACCCACCGTCGACAACGTCGACGAGGAGCTTGTGCCGCTGATCGAACCAGCCGTTGCGCTGTAGCTATAGGTCAGAGGACGATTCTGCGGGCTAACTGCGTTCGCCGTAATCGTCGCGCTGTCGCCAGGGTTGACCGACGAAGGATTCGCCGAGCAGCCGATGGTCGGCGGCTCAAATGCCTTTACTGTGAAGGTCGCCGAGCAGTCAGCAGACTGACCAGGCTTTGCACCCTCGCTCACATGACCCTTCACTGTATAGGTGCCTGGGGCCGCAGCCTTTGTGTCCACGTTCGCAATCGCCGAGCTTCCAGTGATCACGCCGCCGTCTGTGGTCCAGTTATACGTCGCTGTCTTCTTCGGATTCAGATTCAACACAACGCCCGTCACCGTGACCGGGTCGCCGGGGAAGCCAACCGCAGGGGCTACCGAGCAGCTATAGCTGACCGGAGGAGGAGGAATGATGTGGCCGAAGTGCGTCACGATTCCGGTGCTCAACTCAACCGCGTTCAGATTTGCGCGTCCGCCCAGCGCTCCACCCGTCGGAATCCCGACATAGGGGCCGAAGTCAGCGTGGATGTAGCGATAGTCGGCCTGAAAGAGTCGCAGGCTGAAGCGGTTGTTGAAGAACGGCAGATCGTAGTCCATGCCGCCGCCCGCCGTCAGGGCTACGCCCCACGTGTAGGGTTCATGCTCGAAAGAGAGAGGGGCCTCGCTGTTCGGGCCGCCCAGACGCGCGCCGCCGACCAATCCATGCGCGAATACCGTGAAGTTCTCCATCGGCAACCGAACGATCGGGCCGACCGAAGCTCCCTGAACGCCGTCGTTCGGGTTGCCTTCGTTGGTCGTGTGGTTGGTGTAGATCGCCTCGCCGCCAAAGTACTTATTGACGTAATAGGCTCCGCTGCCGATCGCTCCCAGATTGATGGAGGAGTAAGGAATGCCCGCAGGCTTCAACTGTCCGTGTGCGCCAAAGTAGGAGAAACCGGTGAAGATGTCCACGCGAGACGGGTTCAGCGTCTTTACGGGTGTTGGTGCGGCGGGGGCCTGTGCACTCAGGCTTGCCGCGCTAAGGCCGACTACGCATGCAGCCAACGCGAACCTGCCGAGACTGCGAAACTGGTGATCTATCATTCGAATTCCTCCACTAGACTTACTTGTTATAGAGCGAACTGAGTTCCGTCGCTTCGGTACTTCCTTTGTTCAGGTCAACCAAATTCTACCGTAGTTGCCTGTCTTGTCCAGAAAAAAAGTGTTCCCTGTTTCTTACATTAGAACGATTTACCACCAGAGCCCAACTTCTTTTCCGGAAAAATCGAAACCTGCATCCAGCAAATAACTATACAAAAAACGAACGAGCCTGTAATGCACTCCTTTTGTCTCGGTCGTCCATGTCTGAAATCTTTGTCGCAATCGTTGCATTGCCGTGTTTTTCTTGTCTGAAACTGTTCACGCAAGATTCAATGTCTTTCGCACCGAACCTCGCTCCTGCTGGATCTTCTCCTGCAATAGCGTAATGGCATACAGCAACTGCTCCGGCCGCGGAGGACATCCCGGAACATAGATGTCCACGGGGACGATTTGGTTGACTCCCTGCAACACCGCGTAGTTATTGAAGACGCCACCTGAGGTCGCGCAGGCGCCCATCGAGATCACCCACTTCGGCTCGGGCATCTGCTCATACAGGCGGCGAATCACCGGAGCCATCTTCTGCGAGACGCGCCCGGCCACAATCATCAGGTCGCTCTGTCGCGGCGAAGGCCGAAAGACCTCTGCTCCGAATCGCGCAATGTCGTAGCGAGCTCCGCCCATCGACATCATCTCAATGGCGCAGCAGGCCAGACCAAACGTCATCGGCCATACCGAGTTCTTGCGCACCCAGTTGATCGCCGCGTCCATCGACGCCAGCACGATTCCCTCCGGTGCCTCATCTCCCCAGTTCACCTCGCGCAGCTTCTCGCGATTCATGCCGGAGCTATCCAGAGACCCGAAGAAATATCGGTCATCCGCCTGTGGCCCAGTCGCCTGAGCCTCGGTCGTCAACCGTCCATCGCCGAAGTTTCGATCTGTGTTTAATGACATATATTTAGTCTCTACCACTATAAACCGGTTCCCGAAAAATATTTCACAGGTATTTCAATAACGATCCGCAAACGGGTCAGAATTTTGTCTCTTCCTTAGATGGCATTCCCAGTCAGATGCATTAACATTCCCCCTGGTTGGCTGGTACGCGACTAAACTACGTATGCCTTCATCGCCACCAGCAGAGCCTTCTTCAGTTCTTTCTGCTCGGACGCATCCAGCTTCGCTCCATCGCGCGTGATGTAGAAGACGTCGATGGCCGTCTCGCCCTCGGTATCCACCAGCGCCACCTCGATATTGCATCCCTGCTCGGCCAGCGTCAGGCTGATCGCGCGCAACAGTCCGGGAACATCCTGCGCCACCACCTGAAGCAGTGTGCTGTGCGAAGAGACCTCATCGTCGAAGTCCACGCGCGCCTCAACCACCACCTTCGGAGCCTTTCTTCTTCCGCGTCGTCGCCCGCTCAGCAGCTTCTCCACCGCCTGCTTGCCAGCCATCGCGTCATGCACGCTGGCCACAAATCGCTCATGCTCGGAGGCGTTCATCTCCAACGTGCGAAACTGATCCGTAAATCGGAAGTTGTCTACCACCACGCCCTGCACATTGGAGAAGGCGTCCGCCGTTACAATGTTCATTCCCCACGCCGCCAAAGCCCCTGCCATATCGGCGAACAGTTGCGGACGATCCTTGGCCAGCAGGGTAATCTCGCTGGTTCCTTGTGCATAGCGAAACTGAATCTGCACCGGATCCTGGTCCAGCCTCTGCGCCATCTCGAAGTGCATTCGTACCTGATCCGGCGTACGTGTGCGCAGGTACCGCTCCGGGAATCCCTCCAGAAATGCCTCAACCTCAGCCCGCTTATCGGGAACCTGCGCTACAACGCGACTGACCAGATCGCGACCGATCCGCGTTCCCACGCGTTCGTCGTCCACACTGCGATCCAGATAGCTGGCCGTAGACAGATAAAGCCGCCACAGATTCTCCGCCTTCCACGGCGTCAACGCGTCCGGATGAACCGCATGAATATCCGCATAGGTAAACACCGTCAACATGCGCAGAGCTTCCAGCGTCTGCACCTTGCCGGCGAAGGCGCGCACCGTCTCCAAATCAAAAATATCTCGCCGCAGAGCCGCAGACATCTCCAGATGATTGTGAATCAGCCCCAGCATCAGACCGCTTTCGTATGCATCCAGGACCAGACGCCCGGCCACATGCTCCGCCATCTGCGCACTCTCCAGCGCATGATCCCCAGTGTTGCGTCCCTTGCCAGTGTCGTGCAGCAGAGCAGCCAGATACAGCAACTCCTGATGCTGCACGTCACGCAGAATCCCGCCAAATCTCTCTGCCCAAACTCCCATCGGCCCGGTCTGCTTATGCTCCAACGCGTGCAGCGTGTCGATCAGCACCATCGTATGCTCGTCCACCGTGTAGCGATGGTAGGCATCGCGAATCACCAGCGCATCGATGCCATGAAACTCCGGCATCAGCAGCTCTAGAATTCCCAGCGCATGCATCACGCGCAGCGTCTTGCCCGCAAACGGCCCCAGCAGAATCTCCTGCAAGTGCCGCCACAGCGCCGGCCCTTCTTCCAGATGCGCCGACAGCAGAGGCAGTGCCTGCGAGATCCTCTCCTCGCTTGCGCGATCCAGTTTACAGCCAGTCTTTGCGATCACCCCGAAGACCTGCAACACCACGTCAGGATCCTGCGCCGGATCGCCAATCTCTTCCGTAATTCCGTCCAGAATGACCCGTCCGCCCTCTACCCGACAGCCCACCAGCGGCGACTCCGCGCCACGCCGCACCTTGGCAAAGGCAGCCCTCGCCGTGGCCGTCCATCGGTTCGTCGGTTTATGCTCCGGCACGGACTCCATCCTCTGCGTTAACCGCCGCTCCACACTGCGCGCGTGGCGGAAGTACAGTCGCATCCAGTAAGCCGCGTCCACTCCGGCCATCGTGCTTGGCTCGGCCCACTGCATACGCTGCGGCCCCAGCCCGATCGCCGCCGCAGCGGCCGCATCCTGAGCCTGCCAGTCCAGCGTATTGTCGTCGCGGTCATGTCGATAGTGCAGGAAGCATCGCACCATAAACAGAAACTCCACCGCCTTGGAAAACTCTTCGTGGTCCAGACAAGCCATCATTCCCTTGCCATCGCAAGTCCCCGGAGACTTGCTTGCTCCGCGCCCCGCGTTGGCCAGCGACTTCAGCCACGCGCTCACATGCACATCGCGCAGCCCGCCGGGACAGTCCTTCATGCTTGGTTCCAGATGAAACGGCGTATCGCCGTACTTCGCATGTCGCTCCCGCGTCAACTCCACCAACGCCGTCGCCAGCGCCTGACTCTCGCGCTCCAGCATCTTCGGCAACCCGATGTTGGCGAAGCGCTCATAGACCGCTACATCACCCGCCAACAGCCGCTGATCCAGCAGCGACAGGGTGAACTCAGCGTTTTCGGGATCAAATCGCTCGGCCTCGCTGCGCTTGCGCGTCGCCGGAGAAAGCCGAATCCCGCAGTCCCACAGAGCCTGACTGATCTTGCGAATCGGCTTCTTGATCTCCGCCTCGGAGACCTTCGCGTCGACCAGATAGAGCAAATCCACATCCGACTGGGGAAACAGCTCGCTCCGGCCATATCCACCCACGGCCAGCACGGCGATTCCCTGCCCCAACACCGGAGACTCCGCCACCGCCTGCTTCCACAGCCCGATGATCAGATCGTCCATCGCCGAAGAGCGTCCAGCGATGGTCGCCGCACCGGTCGCGCCGGCCTCAAACGCACCGCGAATCGCCAGCATCTGCCGCTGGTACTCCTCGCGTAAACCGTCGCTCGTACTCACATTCTCTGGCATAGTCTCGTTTACCGATTGAACTTCCAGCATACAACCACCCAACCCCAACGCAAAAAACAAGCCTCAGATCTCCTGTTGAGATCTGAGGCTTTGCACATCCTGAATAGAGCGTCTCTCAAATTGCTATCCCCAGAAATGAACTGTCATTCTGAGCGTAGCGAAGAATCCCCGCATTATGCTCACGGTGTCACGGTCTACACCATCGGGAAAAATGATCCTGAACCCTCTTCCAAACCTTTACAGCGCGAGTTCGCCCCGCTCGTCGTTACGGATGCGAATCGCCTCATCGATCTTCGAGACGAAGATCTTGCCGTCGCCGATGGTTCCCGTGCGAGCCGTAGAAATAATCACCTGAATCGCCTGATCCAGCAGAGCGTCGGAGACCACGGCCTCCACCTTCACCTTCGGAAGCAGGTCAACCGAGTATTCGCGCCCACGATAGAACTCCGTATGGCCCTTCTGACGACCGTGTCCACGCGCCTCGGTGATTGTCATGCCCTGTACGCCAATCTCGACCAGCGCGTCCTTGACTGCGTCCAGCTTCGAAGGCTGGATTATTGCTTCGATCTTCTGCATTCGTTCATCCTCTCGCTTGGCCTCAGGGGCAAGCTCTTGCATAGTACGCTACGGCGCATTACAGCCGCTACTATCAGATGCATCCCTGTGCCAAGAGATGCACCCCTGTTCTGCGAAACGGCCGATCTGGACTCAAAATCCAGAGCGACCGCCCTATCAGAGCTGCCAGATTAATGCGCCCACTCGTAGCCGTCTTCGCCGTGCTGCGACAGATCCAGACCCGCAACCTCGTCCTCTTCGCTCACTCGCAGCCCAACGGTCTTATCGACCAGAACCAGAATCGCCAGAGTCCCTACAATCGCCAACGACCAAGCAATTAGTACGCCGATCGCCTGGTTCCCCAACTGATGCCAGTTGCCCTCGAACAGACCAGTCGCCTTGCCTGCGCCGAAGATCGGATTGATCTTGCTACAGGCAAACAGCCCGGTCAGAATCGCACCCAGCGTTCCTCCTGCGCCGTGAACGCCAAACGCATCCAGCGAGTCGTCATAGCCAAATATCGCCTTCACCTTGACCACCATCAGGAAGCAGAAACCGCCAGCGATCAGCCCGATCCACAACGCCGACATCGGAGTCACAAAGCCCGATGCGGGAGTAATCGCCACCAGCCCAGCCACTGCGCCCGAGATCGCACCCAGGCAGGATGGCTTACCGTTCTTCCACCACTCCACCGCGCTCCAGCCAATCGCCGCCGCAGCCGCGCCAAAGTGCGTCGCCACAAAGGCCGAGGTTGCCAGCGTTCCCGCCGCCAAAGCCGATCCCGCGTTGAAGCCAAACCAGCCAACCCACAGCAGACACGCTCCGATAAAGCTCAGCACCACCGAATGCGGCTGCATTGACTCCTTCGGGTAGCCGAGCCGCTTGCCCATATAGATCGCCGTCACCAGCGCCGAGACGCCCGACGTCACATGAACCACCGTTCCGCCCGCGAAGTCCAGACACGGGAAACGACCGCCCGCCGCGTTCAAGAATCCGCCAATGCCCCAGACCATGTGCGCCATCGGGCTGTAGACCACGATCGTCCAAAGCACCATGAACAACAGCATCGCGGAGAACTTCATCCTCTCGGCAAACGCGCCGGAGATCAGCGCCGGAGTAATAATCGCGAACATCAACTGATAGACCATGAAGGTCTGGAGCGGAATGGTCGGAGCATAAGGACTCGGGTCCAGCCCAACCCCATGCAGAAACATATTGTGCAGCCCGCCGATAAACGCGTTCCCGCTGCCAAAGGCCAGCGAGTAGGTCACAATCGCCCACATCACCGTCACCACGGCCATCATGGCGAAGCTCTGCATCATCATGCCCAGCACGTTCTTCTTGCGCACCAATCCGCCGTAGAACAGCGCCAGCCCCGGCCCAGTCATCAGCAACACCAGAGCCGCAGAGATCAGCATCCACGAGTTATCGCCCGCCGTCTGTGCGTTGGCAATCGCCACCGTCTGCGCTGCAACCTGCTTCTCCAGCGCCGCAATCCGATCCGCCTCCGCGCCAGCCTGAGCGTTGCTCGGAGACCCGGACATATCGGGAGCGACCAGCATCATCGCCGGCATGGGAGCCTGCGCCACAGCCTGCACTCCACCCAGCAGCGGACAGCCCGCCACCACACTAAGAGAAAAGCCTAGAAAGACCTTCAACAACATAGAACGCATCTGCAAATCACCTGTTCACAATGTCATAGGTACGGCACCAGCCAGCCATCCAACACACGCCAAGGAAGCATCCTCACGCAACGAGGAGCGATCCTTAAACACGGCATAGCGCGCCAGTATATTTATCGCCCTATCTACTCTACACAACGAACCCATAAGCAATCCATTAAATCCCGTAATTCTTCAGCCAGAAAAAATCCTCCCAATCGTCATCCGACCAAAGCGAAGGGAAGGCGTTATAGTATGATTTGATCTGCCTGCTGGGCGCTGATTGTCTCCCTCTGGAATGGACAGAGGTCTTTGCTGAACGGCCACAAGTGGAATCACCGGCGCAGGTTGGGCAAGCGATCATAAGTGGCTAGTAGTAAAAGCAGTTCCCGTGACATCTGGTTTTGGCAACGAACACAAGGAGCAATTGAAATGGCAAAGAGCGTCAACAAGGTCATCCTTCTCGGCAATGTAGGCAAAGATCCGGAGATTCGCGCGACCGCTGGCGGAATGACGATCGCCAACTTCTCCATCGCCACAAGCGACCGCATCAAGGGTGCAGACGGCCAGTACACCGATAAAACCGAGTGGCACAATCTGGTCGCCTTCCAACGTACCGCCGAGATTGTTCGCGACTACGTCAAGAAGGGCAATAAACTCTACGTCGAGGGTCGCCTTTCGACCTCCTCGTGGGACGATAAAGCGACCGGCCAGAAGAAGTATAAGACGGAGATCATCGTCAGCGATCTCTCTCTTCTGTCTGGGCGAGGCGAAGGGGGCGACAGCGGTGGCAGATCCAATACGGCCAGCTACGGCTCAAGCGCTCCAGCGGCTTCGTCATCGCAGCCCGAATACGCCGATCAGGGCATTACCGACGACGATATTCCCTTCTAGTTCGTTGATAGAAATTGTAAATTTTCCCGCATCGCTCTGAGCAATCAGGGCGTTTGCATTTTTCCGCCATTCAGCAACGATGATGCGTCTATCTGAACCTGCGGATTTGCAGAGTTTCATGCATTATCTCCATTCCGCGGTACGATTGGGATTCAGAACCGCGTCAACGTCCTCAAGTGGTTTCTGACTACGCCGGAGCATTGTCTGAAGGCGTGGAGAATCCATGTGAGGAAAAACGCATCGCGCTGATGTAGCATCTAAGTGACGCAGGAACGGAGCGACAGCTATGCCAAATGAAACGACGGATTCGATAACGACAAATGAGATTCATGGGTTGGCGGTGTATGCTGCTGGAGCGCAGTTGGTTGCGTACAAGTACAATCCGGGCGAGTTGAAGGCCAATGAGGTCGAGATCAAGATCTCGCACTGCGGGGTTTGCCACTCCGACCTTCATTTGATCGACAACGATTGGGGCTTCAGCAAGTACCCGTTCATCCCCGGCCACGAGATTGTGGGAAAGGTCTCGGCGGTAGGCAGCGATGTGCGCGACCTCGCTCTGGGACAACGCGTGGGCGTGGGCTGGCAGGCCGATAGCTGCGGCATCTGCGAGTGGTGCAGAAGGGGCGAGGAACATCTCTGCGCCGCCGCGCAACCGACCTGTGTAGGACGTAATGGCGGCTATGCGGACTCGATTCGCGTAAACTCGCGCTTCGCCATCCCCGTGCCAGAGGCTTTGGAGAGCGAGAACGTAGCGCCTCTGTTGTGTGCTGGAATCACGGTCTACTCGCCACTGCGCAACCACAACGTGCGCCCATCGTCGCGCGTAGGAATCATCGGAATCGGTGGACTGGGGCATCTTGGCATACAGTTTGCCCATGCCTTTGGAGCAGAGGTCACGGCCTTCTCCTCCTCGGCTGACAAGGAAGAAGAGGCGCTCAAACTGGGCGCAGACCACTTCGTCAACATGCGAGACAATGGCTCGCTGAAGAAGATTGCGGGTTCCTTCGACCTGCTTCTCTCCACCGTCAGCGGAGATCTGGACTGGCAGGCGCTGCTCAACTGCCTACGCCCCAAGGGAACTCTCTGCATCATGGGTGTTCCGCCGTCGCCGATCAGCATCAATGCGTTTTCGCTGATCGGGGGGCAGAGAGCGATTGCGGGCAGTCCAACCGGAAGCCCTCGCGATCTGTACGAGATGCTGGACGTAGCAGCGCGACACAATATCAAGGCCATCACCGAGTGCTTCCCCATGGCCAAGGCCAACGAGGCTCTGGTCAAGCTCAAGAAGAACCAGTTGCGCTATCGCGCCGTACTGGCCAATTAGGCGCAAGGTTCAAGCGTTTCCTGATCGCCCTTCTGAGCAACAGCAAAACCGGGTGCCCCATCTTAGCGACGGCTTCATCGTCGCTAAGGTGGGGTCTTCTACAGCGCTTCATGTAGTTTTATCGAAATAGCAATAACGCTGAAATGAACTGTCATTACTGAGCGAAGCGAAGAATCCCGCACTCTGTTCACGCTACTACGGTCTACACGGTTGTCTGAATTTCTACAGAGTCTGAGACCGAAGACGCTCTCACACAAAAACCCCGAGCAGTACGCCATAAACAACAACTCACCCGGCAGGTTATTGGCGACTTGCCAACAACTTACCGGGCGAGTTGGAAGATAGCTTGCCGCGAATCTGTATACGCACGATTCGCGGCGGAGCGGTTATTTGTCCGTGAGCGCAGCGACTCCCGGAAGCGTCTTGCCTTCCAGGAACTCGAGGCTTGCGCCGCCGCCAGTGGAGATGTGGGTGATCTTGTCCGCAACTCCGGCCTGCTTGACTGCGGCGACCGAGTCTCCGCCGCCGACGATGCTGGTGGCCTGCGTATTGCCCGCAACCGCCTCGGCGATTGCGTTGGTGCCAGCGGCAAAGGGAGCCAGTTCGAAGACGCCCATCGGGCCGTTCCACAGGATCGTGCGCGCGTTGCCAATCTCCTTGGCAAAGAGGGCGATCGTCGCCGGACCGATGTCGAGCGCCATCAAGTCAGCGGGGAAAGCTCCCTCGCCGGAAAAGATCGACGTGGTTGCATCTGCGCCGAACTTGTCGGCCAGCACGTGGTCGATGGGCAGAAGCAGCTTGACGCCTTTTTCCTTGGCCTTGGCCAGCGCGGCGGTGGCAACGTCCAGCTTGTCGGCCTCGATCAGCGACTTGCCGGTAGCCTGGCCCATCGCGTTCAGAAAGGTGTAGGCCATGCCGCCGCCGATCAGCAGCGTGTTGGCCTTGTCCAGCAGGTTGTCGATGACATCAATCTTGCCAGAGATCTTCGATCCGCCGATGATGGCGACGAACGGGCGATCCGGCTCGGTCAGAACCTTGCCCAGGAAGTTGAGTTCTTTCTCCATCAACAGGCCAGCGGCAGACTGCTTGACGAAGTGCGTGATCCCCTCGGTGGAAGCGTGGGCGCGATGCGCGCTGCCGAAGGCGTCGTTGACGTACACGTCGCACAGCTCGGCGAGCTGCTTGGCGAACGCGGGATCGTTGGCCTCTTCTTCACTGTGGAAGCGCAGATTCTCCAGCAGCAGAGTCTGTCCAGCCTCCAGCGAGTTCGCCATCTCCTTGGCAACTTCGCCAACGCAATCCGGCGCGAAGGCCACGTTCTCGGTCGAGTCGAAGATCTTGTCGAGCATCTGGCGCAGGCGCGTAGCAACCGGGCGCAGGCTCATCGAATCCACCGGCTTGCCCTTGGGGCGACCGAGGTGCGAACACAGAATCACCTTCGCCTTGTGGCGCAGGGCGTATTCAATGGTGGGTAGAGTCTCGCGGATACGCGTGTCATCGGTAATGACGCCGTCCTTGAGAGGTACGTTGAAGTCGACGCGGATGAGTACGCGCTTATTGGCAAGGTCGAGATCGCGAATCGAGAGTTTAGACATATCGACAGGATAATCCACCCCGTCTTTCTTGTCATTTCACCCCGTTTTCCGTCATTCCGCTCCGTCGTTTTGTCATTCCGCTCCGTCGTTTTGTCATTCCGCAGCGTCGTTTTGTCATTCCGCAGCGCAGCGGAGGAATCTGCTTTTGCCTTTGCTCTTTTTTGTCATATCTGATGCAGCGAAAAATCTCTGTTCCCCATTGAGGCGTCATTCTGAGCGAAGCTCAGAATCTCTGTCGTTCTTTCGCCCAGCTGACAATTCTCGGCTTGTCGGGTGCCCCCATTTATCGCGATAGATGGGATAGAAACCGCCCGCACTATAGATAATCCACCCAAGCCGGACTATAGGACGATACAGCCAAGGAACTATACTTATAGCTATGGCTACTGCACTCCCCATGACTCTCGGCGCTCTGCGCGCCAGCGAATTCACTCCCGCCCGCCTCGCCCGCTCGGTCAAGGACGAGATGCGCGAGAACCTCATCGCTCGCCTGCGCGCCAACGCCGCCAACAGCACTGCGTCCAGTACGCTCTTTCCCGGCATCGTCGGCTACGAGGACACGGTCGTTCCGCAGCTTGTCAACGCCGTCCTCTCGCGGCACAACTTCATCCTGCTCGGCCTGCGCGGACAGGCGAAGTCGCGAATCCTGCGCGCGCTGACCACTCTGCTCGATCCGCATCTGCCCTACGTCGCCGGCTCGGAACTGCGCGACAATCCCTACGCGCCGATCTCGAAGTCCTCTCGCAATCGCATCGCGGAGCTGGGCGATGACACACCCATCGCATGGCTCAAGCCCAGCGACCGCTACGTCGAGAAGCTGGCCACGCCCGACGTCACCGTGGCCGATCTGGTCGGCGACATCGACCCCATCAAGGCCGCGCGCTCCAATCAGGATCTTGGCTCCGAGCTGACCATGCACTACGGCCTGCTTCCCCGCGCCAATCGCGGCATCTTCGCCATCAACGAGATTCCCGACCTCGCCGGAAAGATTCAGGTCGCGCTCTTCAACATCATGCAGGAGGGCGATGTGCAGATCAAGGGCTACCCCGTCCGCCTGCCCCTGGACGTCGCCATCGTCTTCTCCGCCAACCCGGAGGACTACACCGCGCGCGGCAAGATCGTTACCCCGCTGAAGGATCGCATCGGCTCGGAGATTCGCACACACTACCCGGAGTCGGTCGACGAGGGCATCGTCATCACCGCGCAGGAGGCCTGGACCTCGCGCGACGGAACAGGCAGCGACAGCATTGAGATCCCGCACTACATCCGCCAGATCGTCGAGCAGATCGCCTTCACTGCGCGCGAAGATAAAAAGGTCGATAAGCGCAGCGGCGTCTCGCAGCGCCTGCCCATCACGACGATGGAGTTGGTCGCATCGAACGCCGAACGACGTGCGCTTCTCCACAGCGAGCAGCGAGTCGTCGCCCGCGTCGGCGACATCTACGCCGCTCTGCCCGGCATCACCGGCAAGATTGAGTTGGAGTACGAGGGCGAGATGCGCGGAGCCGACACCGTCGTCCGCGAGATCATCCGCACCGCCGTCGCCCACGTCTTCGACAAGTACTTCCTCAACACCGACACCAAACAGATCGAGGAGTGGTTCAATCTGGGCGGCACAGTGCAGTTGAACGATGCGCAACCCTCCGCCGCCTCGCTCACCGAACTGCAACAGATTCAGGGCCTCATCGAGAAGCTCTTCCCGCTACAGATCACCGCGAAGTCACAGCCGGAGATCGCCGTCTCCGCCGCCGAGTTTCTGCTCGAAGGCATGACCGCGCACAAGCGCCTCAGCCGCAGCGAAGAGCGCAGCTTCACCGCAGGCGAGCGCAAGAGCCGCGCCGAACAGGCCGTCGAGTATGTAGAAAAAGTCCGCGCCCGCGAGCCCGAACGCGTCCACCCCGTCCAGCCCAAAGACCGCACCCGTCGCGGCTTCAACTAGCCACATATTTGGAATTTCTATAGAACAATAATGAATTGTCATTCTGAGCGCAGCGAAGAATCCCCGCATTTTGCTCACTACGCGACGGTCTGCTCCTTGGCTAAAACGCATCTAGCCGTATGAGGTCAATCAGCATCGATGCGTCTATAGATAATTCTCATCCTTTACAGTGAATACATTCCCATCCCTTATAGTGTGAAGATGAGCGAGAACCGCACTAAAGCCGTCTTCGACGCCACTGCCTCCACCTACGACCGCGACCGTGCCCGGCTCATCCCCGCCTGCGACGCCTTATATCGCTGGGCAATCGATCTGATCCCCGCACAGGCCAAGCGAATTCTCGACCTCGGCGCGGGCTCTGGTCTGCTCAGTATGCTTCTCCGCCAACGCTTCCCCGAGGCGCAACTCCACCTGGTCGACTTCTCCAGCCCCATGCTCGATCTCGCCCGCGCTCGCCTCGGTGACGATCCCCGCATCACCTATCAGCAGGCCGACTACGTCACCGACTTCTTGCCTAATAATCTCTGCGCCGTCGCCTCCTCGCTCTCCATCCATCACCTGGATGACGCCGACAAACGCACTGTCTTCGCCCGCATCCACCAGTCGCTACGTCCCGGCGGAGTCTTCGTCAACGCCGAGCAGGTCGCTGGCCCCACGTCCGCGCTCGACGCACGTTACAAGTCCCTCTGGCTCGCTCAGATTCGCGCCGCCGGAGCCACCGAGCAGCAGATCGCCAACTCTCTATTCCGCCAGCAGGAAGACCGGTGCGCCCCGGTCGAACTGCAGCTCACATGGATGCGCGCCGCAGGCTTCGCCGACGCCGACTGCTGGTACAAAGAGGGTCGTATGGCCGTTCTCGCTGGCACAAAAAGTTAGTGTATAGCTGTGGCTGAGTTCATTCTGCGCCGACAGAGTCTAATCTATTAACAAACACGATGAAGCGCATTCGCTATACAAAATTTACCGGCGATCTGGCCTCAGTTCTTGGGCTGGAAGATCTGATGCAGTCGCTCAGCGAGTTTCTGCTCGACTCGGGCTTCAAGGATCCCTACGCCGATCTCTCCCAGCGCAAACAGACGCTCGATGAGCTGCGCGACGCCATCGAAGAGGCGCTTGAATCCGGCGACCTCTTCGACGAAGAGTCGCAGCAGAAGTTCGACGAGCTATCCGAAGAAGAGGCCGAAGAGATCGTCGAACAGCTCCTGCAAAAGCTACAGGAGCAGAACTTCATCAACGCCGAGCAGTCCTCCGAACCCGGCACATCCGAGACCGGAGAGGCTGGTTCCGCCAGCTTCGAGGTCACCGACAAGAGCATGGACTTCCTCGGCTACAAGGCTCTGCGCGAGCTTCTCGGCCCGCTGGGCAAGGCCGCACAGGGTCGCCACGATACGCGCCACGAGGCCAGCGGAGTCGAGATCAACGGCAGTTCCAAGCTCTACGAGTTCGGCGACACGCTCAACCTCGACATCACCGCCACGCTCAGTTCGGTCTTCGCCCGCGAGGGCCTCGCCTCTGCCATCAAGGGCGAGGAGCGCGCACCGCTACAGATCGAATACTCCGACCTCTACGTTCACCAGTCCGACTATCACTCGTCCTGCGCAACGGTCGTTCTGCTCGACTGTTCGCACTCCATGATTCTCTACGGAGAAGACCGCTTCACCCCCGCCAAGCGCGTGGCCATGGCGCTCTCGCACCTCATCCGAACCCAGTTTCCCGGCGACACGCTCAATCTGGTTCTCTTCCACGACACCGCCGAGGAGATTCCTCTCAGCCAACTTCCCCGCGTCCGCGTCGGACCGCACTACACCAACACCCGCGAGGGCCTGCGTCTGGCCCAGCGCATCCTCGCCCGCCAGAGTAAGGAGATGAAGCAGATCGTAATGATTACCGACGGCAAGCCCTCTGCCCTCACCCTGCCCAACGGACGCATCTACAAGAACGCCTACGGCCTCGACCCGCTGGTTCTCACCGAAACGCTCGAAGAGGTCAGCCGCTGCAAGCGTTCCGGCATTACGATCAACACCTTCATGCTGGCCTCGGAGCCCTCGCTGATGCAGTTCGTCCAGCAGGTCAGCGCGATGTGTCGCGGGAAGGCCTACTTCACCTCCCCGCAGACCCTCGGAAGCTATCTTCTAATGGACTTCCTCTCCCGCCGCATGAAGACCGTGCATTAGCGCTGCGGATTGAGAGAAACTAGAAGGTGATTCCCAGTTCCCCTCCCACTGCAATTGCATTGCGGATATTTCCCGTTCCTCCCGGTCTCACTTCCCATTGCATGTCCGGCTGGAAAAAGGAGAAGCGCGAAAGCTGGAACCGATGTGCGCCTTCCAACACCACTTCATAGAGAGGATTGCCTTTTCCCTGCGCCATTTCCATGTGCGCATAGTCGCGGCTGAACTTGCCATAGATCAAGTTGAAGATGGTCTTGTCTTCCGGGCGCTTGTTCCAGAAGCCGGTGTAGAACGTGCCGAAGTTCACCTGAAACGGAATGATCGAGATGTTTTGTTGCGGGTAGTATGCCGCCGCCGTCCACATGGTAAGTCCCTGTGCGCTGCCGGGAGACTTTTGATGCACCATCTGATCGGCGTGGGCATAGAAGCCATACGAATTGCCAACCTTGGATCCGGGATTCGCGCTGCCCTGAGACTGGGCAAGCTGCACGGCGAAGGGAGTGAAGCCCTTCCACGGAGTGTACGTCGTGCCGAGCCAGTAGTGACCGGGAAGACCAGCGGATTGCGTTCCGTTGATGGTCTCCTTCTGGCTGTCCGAGGCTCCCTTGAACAGCATGGGAGTCCAGGCCGCCTGCTCCATGTAGATCACGCCATCGTCGCCGTGAATGCTCCAGTCTGTGCCATTCGTCTTGGAATTGAAGACATTGTCCCAAGTCTGGTACACCGCCGATTGCAGGATGAACTTGTTGTTTGGCTGGTACTTGACCAACCCAGCCCAAGTGGAAAAGGGATAGGCAGAAGACTGCGTATCGAAGAGTACGTTACGAATATCTCCGTCGATGCCGTTGTTCAGAGACAAGCTGTAGATCGGAGAAGCGTTCAGATCGTCGGAGGCGGAAAAGCGTCCGACCTTCAGGTTGACCTTTCCTTTATCCAACGACTGTTTGAGAACAAATTCATAGAGGAACAGGCTATGTCCTCCCACGCACTGCTGGACGTTATATTGACCCTGGATATAGTCGTTGCTCAGGCCTTGCCCATCACGGTTGACTCCGCTGACGGTCAAGACAGCGCCCTTCCAACCGGCAATCTTGTTCAGATCGAAGTTCGCGCCCATATAAAAATCGTCCACGGCAGTTACATGCCCCTGCTTTGCGCCGCCCAGCGGATTGCCGGAGGTGATGCCCGTCCAATAAACGAACGGATCCACGCCGTGGCTCTGAAGTTTTGTGCGAAGAGTTCCCCAGTCCCCGGAGATGTACTTCCCTTTGCTCCAACTCTCATGCGGAGTTTGAGCAATCGCGGCAGTGGCGACCGGAGCCGAGGAAGTAGTCGCCGGAGCAGAGGCAGGTTCGCTCTGGGCCAGAGCACCAACAACCGTTACAGACTGTATGGCGGCGAAGGTCAATGCAATTTGCAGCCAACGGAGATGAAGTGATGTGGATTTCATTGTTTTCCCCTTCTAATGGGTCACGGACCCTGCCGTGAATTGCTGGGTGGCTTGAAGAACTTCGAGGAACAGCTCTCCTCTGAACGCCGTTGGCGAACCCGTTCTGGCCAAAGATAAGATGCGTGGGAAATCTGAATCGATCAGTTTTCAGATTCACGAATATGCGAAGTCGTACCGATCGAGAACGGCGGCTTCGGCTCCTTTACAGAAGCCGCCATAGATTCCTTTCAAGCCAGTTGCATGGGCTGCTTTTTCTTGACAATGCGCAGCGCCAGAGTCGTAATCACGGTTCCAACCAGAACGGCACAGGCATAGTGCACCAAACCCTGCACAGCGTTGGGGATGAACAGAACGAAGATGCCTCCGTGCGGAACCTTCAGTTGCACCCCCGTAGCCATGGAGATTGCTCCCGCCACAGCCGAACCAATCATCAGGCAAGGAATTACACGCAGAGGATCTTCAGCCGCATAAGGAATCGCTCCTTCGGTGATAAACGATAGCCCCAGAATCGCGGTCGCTTTTCCCTCCGCCCGCTCATGGGCGTTGAAGCGGTTCTTGAAGAGCATGGTGGCCAGCGCAAGGCCCAGCGGCGGAGTCATTCCCCCGGCCATGACTGCGGCGATAGGCCCGTAGACATTCGAAGCCAACATGCCCAGCGAAAAGGTATAAGCCGCCTTATTCACCGGCCCGCCCATATCGAAGGCCATCATAGCTCCGAGGATGAGTCCTAAGACCAACGCACTGGCCTGCTGCATTCCGTTCAACCATGTGGTCAGCCAGCCGAGAGCAATCTTGACCGGAACACCCACGACATAGATCATGACCAGTCCGACGATGAGCGTGGAAAGGAGCGGCAGCACCAGAACAGGCTTGATGCCAGCCAATTCCTTCGGCAGCCGGATCCAATCGTTGAGGAATTTAGTCAGGTAGCCAGCCAGAAAGCCAGCCACAATGCCTCCCAGAAAGCCCGCGCCAAGCGTTGCCGAGAGCATTCCTCCCACCAGTCCGGGACAGATGCCGGGACGATCAGCAATAGAGTAGGCAATGAATCCGGCCAGCACCGGAACGTACAGCTTGAAGGCCGTCGCTCCGCCGATCTGCATCAGCGCCCAGCCCAGAGTTCCCGTCTTATCGCCAGCATGGATTCCGCCCACGGCGAAAGACAGCGCAATCAGCAGACCACCGGCGATAACCAGTGGCAGCATATAGGAGACGCCCGTCATCAGGTGCTTGTAAGCCCCCGTGCGCTGCTGCTTCTCCACCTTGGGAGCGTTCTTCTCAGTTGCCGAGGGCATCGGGAGAGCAAGCGCCCTCGCGATAACATCCTTGCCCCCGTGAATCGCGTCATTGGTGCTGGTGCTCAGCAGGCGCACGCCTTCAAATCGGGCCATGTCCACATGAGTATCGGCGGCAATAATGGACGCATCGGCGAGACGAATATCCTCCTCCGTCAGCGTGTTCTTGGCTCCCACTGACCCCTGCGTCTCCACCTTGATCTCGTAGCCCAGATCCTGTGCAGCCTTGCGCAGCGCAGCAGCCGCCATAAAGGTATGCGCAATGCCGGTCGGGCAGGAGGTAATGGCCACCAGCCGAGGCACAGACTTCTCTACCGGCGCAGCCTTCTCCTGCACCGCAGGCAACGCAGCGATCTCCTGCGGAGCTGCGCCCAGCCCCAGAGCATCACGCATCACCTTGTCCGTGTGCGCAATGACTTCGCTCACCGAGACGGCAACCACCTTGTTCTCCTTGAAGCGCTGCTCCGCTTGCGTATTCTCTCCAACCAGAAGAACCACGTCGGCGGAGTTGAGCGGCGAGGCTGCACTCTGCGCCGCCTGATCGGGCATCTCCAAAGTAAGGTCATACCCGCCGCGCAAGGCGCATGCCTTGAGGGCTTCGACGGCAAGCCGGGTGTGGGCGCCGCTCAGATTGCTACCGAGTACTGCGATAAGTTTAGCCACGATCAATCTCCTATTCCTGCTACTGCCAAATTCGCTTCTGCGCCGACGTTCTCAACCCGAACCTGCTTCTCAAACTCATGTAACTTCCCTGTGTCCAAACCTGCGCCAACCCGCGTAACGGAATAAGCTCCCAGCGCGGTTGCTACCCGAGCGGTCGCTTCCAATCCATATCCGTTGAGCTGCGCATAGATAATTCCTGCAACCATCGCATCGCCCGCGCCGACGGTACTCTTCACCTCGACCTTGGGAGGCTTTGCCAGCAGGGCTGCCTCGCTGGTTACAAAGACCGCGCCCTGCTCTCCCATCGAGACCACGGCCAGTTCAACTCCGTTGCCAACCAGCGATGCGGCCGCCGTCGCCACCTCCTGCGGAGTCTTCAACTCATGGCCGATCAGCTCTTCCAACTCAACAAGATTGGGCTTGACGATCTCAGGAGACTGCGCGATGGCCAGACGCAGCGGCTCGCCGCTGGTATCGAGAACAATGCGCCCACCCTTGCCGCGAATCTCCGTAATCAGACGCGCATAAATATCCGTTGAGATGTCTGGAGGCAGACTGCCCGAAAGCACAATCCAGCGACCCTCTTCCACGCAATCGAGTACCGCAACGACCAGCCGTTCGACCTCATCCTCATCAGGAGCCAAACCGGGAAAGTTGATGTCCGTGGTCTGATTGCCCTCCGCATTCACGATCTTGATCCCAATCCGCGTGGCTCCGGGGATGCGAACAAAGTGATCCGAAATCGCTTTCTGGCGAAAATGTTTTTCAAAGATCCCCAGATTCTCATAGCCCAGAAATCCGGTGGCCAGTACCTCAACGCCAAGGTCGGCCAGAACCGAGGACACATTGACTCCCTTGCCGCCAGCGTCGATACGGCTGGACTTCACCCGATTTACCTCTCCGACATGAAAGCCCGCAAGATGCACCGTCTGGTCGATGGCCGGATTGAGAGTTACCGTTACGACTGTCAATTGGTTTGTCATTCGGATTTGCTCCTTTCGGCTGCGGCATAGAGCGCTCGCACCGACTCCACGTCGGAGCAGGCCAGAGCATGTACAGCCAGCGTCTTCGCTTCCTCTCGCGAGATCGTGCGAATCGCGGCCTTGACCGCAGGAATGCTGGGAATGGCCATGCTCAACTCCTTCACTCCCAGACCGATCAGAATCGCGGCGCCAATCGGATCGTCGGCCAGTCCCCCGCAGACCCCAACCCACTTGCCATGCTTGGTTGCCGCTTCCACGGTCTTGGCAATCATGCGCAGCACAGCGGGATGCGTACTCTGCGCCTCCTTGGCCAGAGTGGCGTTGCCCCGATCCATGGCCAGCACATACTGGGTCAGGTCGTTGGTTCCCACCGAGAAGAAGTCAGCCTCCTGCGCCAGTTCCTCCGCCATTACTACGGCTGCGGGAACCTCTATCATCGTCCCAATCTCAACCGGAGCCACGCCGAGTGATCTGCGAACCTCTTCTGCAATCTGTTTGGCCGCAATCAGTTCGGCGGGAGCGGCGATCATGGGAAACATCAACTTCAGGTTGCCATGCACCGAAGCGCGATAGGCAGCGCGAAGCTGCGTCCGAAACAACTCCTGATGACGCATGCAGAGACGAATTCCGCGCACCCCAAGGAAGGGATTATCTTCGTGCGGCAGGTCAATATAGGGGATCTTCTTGTCTCCGCCAATATCCAGTGTGCGCAGAATCAGCGGCAGCCCGTCGAGCGCCGTCAGCATCTCGCGATAGGCCTCATACTGCTCCTGCTCCGAAGGCGGCTGGTCGCGTTCTAGAAAAAGGAACTCAGTCCGCAGCAAGCCGACGCCCTCGCCTCCCGCCTCCAACGCCTGCGCGGCTTCGGCAGCGCGACCGATATTGGCGCAGACCTCGACGCGTACTCCGTCCGTAGTCAGAGCAGGTTGAAAACGAGCCTCAAACTGGAGCGCATAAACCTCTTCCAATCCCTGCTGCGCCAACCGTGCCGAGTCGATGTCCTCCTGCGCCGGGTCAAGGTACAGAACGCCCTGCGCCGCGTCGAGAATGGCAAACTCGCCCTCCTGCATATCCTCCAATGCATCGCCGATTCCCGTGATCGCCGGAATATTGAGCGAGCGCGCCAGAATCGCCACATGCGAAGTTGCGCTGCCCTCCACGGTGCAGAAGCCGACGATCTTCGCCGGATCAAACGCCGCCGCCTGCGAGGGAGTCAGTTCGCGAGCCACCAGCAGAATCGGCTCGTCGGAGTCGATCTCCTCCGCCTGCGACTTGTCTTCCTGCAACAGATGGCGCAGAACCCGCGCTCCAATATCGCGAATGTCGGTGGCGCGGGCGGCGGTAATCTCGTTGCCCGAAACCTCCACGGAAGAGGCCAGCTTCTCAATCTCCGAGTTCCATGCATAGGAGGCGCTGGGCGTGATGTCGATGCACTTCTCCGCTCGCGCCAGCAGAGCGTCGTCCTGCAAAAGCTCCGCCTGAGCCAGAAAGATCTGCGCCGCCTGCTCGGAGTTGCGCGTCCTGACCTGCTCATACAGCGCCTTCAAATCCTCTTGCGCCGCAGCCAGCGCGGCTCGCAACTGCTGCTTCTCTCTCTCGGGATAGTTGGTCGGCGCGGCAAGAACCGCCTTCCGGGCGTGAAGCAAGTGAATGCGAGCCATCGCCAATCCGGGAGAGATGCCCACCCCAACAACCTTGCTCACCGGATGCAGCGGCTTCCAGGAGATCTTCTTCACCGCCTGGCGCTTCTCCTCAACCTCTTCCGCTTCCATCTGGATCTTCAGCGCTTCAAGAGCCTGCGCCGCATCCGGCCCATCGGCCAGAATCCGCACCACCACGCCATGCTCCGCTCCAAGTTGGAGCAGCGAAGCCATAATCTTGCCATCCACCCGCTTCGATCCTGCCTGAACCTGAATACTGCACTGGAAGCTGCGCGCCTTGGTAGCAAACAGGGTTGCCGGACGAGCGTGCAATCCATGCGCAGCTCCAATCTTGGCATCGATGCCAATAGTGGTTGCGCTCAACGCCTCCAGTTGCGAAGCTCCCGCTTCAGGAGCGGAGTCCGTAGCCATCAGCGCAGCAACAATCTGATTGGCATCCGTCGTGCCCGACAGCGTCTCAACCAAATCCTCCTCTGCCAACAACTCCGTCAGCTTTGCCAGCAACTCCAAATGCTCGTCGGACTTCGCCGCAATGCCCACCACCAGGCGAACCATCTCCGAGGGCTGCCACTCCACCCCAGCCGGAAACTGCACCACCGCAATTCCCGTCTTGCGGATCAGGCCGCGATCAGCAGGCAGCCCGTGCGGGATGGCGATGCCATGACCAAGATAGGTGTTGGCCAGCTTCTCCCGCTCCATCATGCTGGCGGTATAGCCGGAATCAATGTTCCCCTTTTCCACCAGAATCTGGCTGACCTGTCGAATGGCGTCTTCCTTGTTTTTCGCCACCGCCCCGATGCGTACGCTCGCTACCGTAAAGTCCAACATACCGTTTTTCCTCCCGCTCTGATCTAACGAAACAGAATGTAATCGTTTACATAATTATTTGTCAATACTTTTTTATAAAATATTTTCACTCCAGAATTCTGGCATCCAACCAACCCCGACAACACGAAGCAAGCCGCTTGTTTTGAATATTGTATGCAATTGTTTGCCGACTCTGTCTCCGTCTCGCCTTGCACCCTGGCGCAATGTAATCGTTTGCGTGTATATTGATTTCGTGGAGCAGGAAGAACTTGATTTATGGTTGATAGAAGGAGATTTATGGCGAGTATTCGTGATGTTGCGCAGGAATGTGGCGTTTCCACGGCAACCGTGTCTAGGGCGCTGGCGGGAAAGCAGCACATCCGCGAAGAGGTGCGGCAGCGGGTTCTGGAAGCGGCGCAGCGGCTGGATTACCGGCCCAATCGTGCGGCGCGCAACCTGCGCTCGAATCAGTCCTCCACCATCGGGCTGATCGTCTCCGACATTCAGAATCCCTTCTTTACCAGCATCTGCCGAGCCGTCGAGGACACCGCGCTCAAGGCCGGATTCGCTGTCTTTCTCTGCAATACGGACGAGGATCCAGAGAAAGAAGCTCTCTACCTGCGCCATCTTTCCGAGGAAAATGTTGCGGGAATCATCTTTGCGCCAACCGGGCGAATGGCCGGCGACTTCAAAAAGATGAGTGACCTCTCCATGCCTCTGGTCGTCATCGATCGTCCCATCGGAAAAGATGTGGCCGACACGGTTGTTATCGATAACTCTGCCGCCGCATGTGATCTGACCGAACACCTGATCTCGCACCATCGCACCCAGATTGCAGGAATCTTCGGCGCCAAAAGCCAGACCGGAGAGGAGCGGCGAAAGGGCTTCCAACTGGCCTTGCAGAAGAACGGGCTTACGGAGAGAAAAGATCTGCTGCGCTCCGTTCCTCCTCGCGAAGAAGAGGGTTACAAGGCGGTCTGCGAGCTGCTCGCCCTGCCCGATCCGCCCGACGCCATTCTTACCACCAACGGGCTTCTTGGTCTGGGCGCATACCGCGCTCTGATGGAGAGCAGGAAAAAGTTTCCTGAAGAGGTCTCCTTTGCCACGTTTGACGAGGCCCCCTGGGTCTCTCTGGTCAAGCCCTCGGTCACGGTACTCGAACAGCCAACCTACGAGATCGGATCAACCGCGGCGGGGCTGCTTCTCCTGCGGATCGAGGATCCCAAACGCTCCATTCGCCAGGTAGAACTCAGACACAATCTAGTAATCCGCCACTCCTGCGGCTGCATATAATCCCCGCCCGCTCCGCAACACGTTTTTAATGCCGAGTGCCCCATCCACCGCAGCCGGGTGCCCATCCATCGCGGTTTCATCAGCGACGGGTGGGATGCAAAAATTCCGGGTGCCCCATCCATCGCAGCAACATCGCGATGGGTGGGATGAATACCGCTCGCACCACGAGCCTTTGCCGTTGCCTTTGCCGTTGCCGTTGCCTTTGTCTGGCAAGGCCAAAGGCCCGTCCTATATTTAGCCTAGGCCGAAGGCCTAGGAATCGTCCCGCCCAATCCCCTGCGGGCTGAAGGCCCGCGCTATAGCTTTCTGCGGATCGAAGCCTGAGTCGGGTTATAGGTCGATACTGCCTAACCCGAAGCCGCGCTCCGTCTTCGCGTGTGCGCAAAAGTCAGCCCCAATCCAAGCTATCATTCTGAATGTGACCTTAAAGCCATACCCCTCGCGCAAGAGACCTCGTCGCAAGAGCTTTCTCCGATCCTTTTTTCGATGGCTTGTCATCGCCGTGGTGTCTCTTTGGTCGCTTGCCGCGCTGACTCTTGTAATCGCCCGATGGATCGATCCGCCGACGACTGTGGTACACATCCAGCGTCGCTTGCAGGCCCAGATCAGCGGCACGCCGTATCAGGAACGCTACAAATTCATCCCGCTGAGCCAGATCTCTCCCAATCTCCAGCACGCCGTCGTCGCCGCAGAGGATGCGCGCTTCTACCAGCACCACGGCTTCGATTGGCACGCCATCCAACTCGCCGCACAAGAGGACATGGAGGGAGGTCGCACGCGCGGCGGCTCCACCCTGACCCAGCAACTCGTCAAAAACCTCTTCTTCGGAACCGGCCGGTCTTATCTTCGCAAGGCTGCGGAGACGACACTGGTTCCGGTGGCGGAACTCGTCCTCGGCAAGCGGCGCATTCTGGAGCTATACCTCAACGTTGTCGAGTGGGGCCCCGGCATCTATGGCGCAGACTCGGCGTGTCGCACCTACGACGCAGTCTCGGCCCGTAATATCGACCGGCAACAGGCGGCGCGGCTCGCCGCAATTCTGCCGGCTCCGCTGAAACGACGACCCGAGCGCATGAATAGCTATAGCGCGGTCATCCTCAAGCGAATGCGCCAGATGGGCTGGTAGTCGTAAGCCGCCTCTCCCCAAGACCTCCGCACCCATCCTGACTTGAAAGGCCAGAAGTCAGCCCAGACCGCAAGCCTCCCGCATTCAACAATGCTTTACGGTCTGCGAAAAGATTCTGGCTTTGAAAGGACGCGGCTTTAGAGCATTTTCTCTATTGCATTTTCTCTATTGCTTTTTCACTATTGCTTTTTCACTATTGCTTTTTCACTATTGCTATAGAGAGCTATTTTTTGTCATTCCGTAGCGAAGCGAAGGAATCTGCTGTTTCCCTCGCGCCACGACACTCTACATCATTACTGATAACGCTTTAGCCGCGCCGTAAGCCACCTATTTTCAATGGGGCTTTAGCCCCCGAGGGAATATTTGCACACCAGAACCGCTTAATATAGCTGTCAAGCCATAGCCATCCAATAAATACCTATAACGCTATAACAATAAACAATTTACGACATATAAATAGTTGGCAATTTAGTTATGCTCCAACTCGTATAATTTAATCAGTAGATCGGAGAGATTAACGCGAAAGGCCCGGCGAATGACGTCGGGCCTTTCGCATTAATCGCGCATTGCAAACTAGCAGTCCAGAAGATTTAAAGTATATACTATGCCGTATATACTGAAATGCATTTACTGTGGAATCAGCAACATAGGTATATACCACCCCCGGGGGGGGGGCACACCGAGTCGCCTTACCTATAGAGCAAGGCAGGCTAACCATTCAACTGGCTAGCGCGCGTCTCCAGCTCGATCGCATTCGGAAACAGGATATTGTTCTCCAGATGAATGTGCTGGTGAAGATCCTGCTCGAACTCGTGCAGTCCGTCGTAGAACGCGTGATAGGTGGGACACGCGCCGACGGGAGTGGTGAACTGATGGCTGAGCTGACGAATCTCCGCGAGCAGCGTTCCTGCCGCATCGTGCTCAGAGAGCATCATGGCGATGGGGCTGGCCACGCTGGCGAAGCATCCGTGCGGAAGCTCGCTGCCAGCGGCGACAGAGCGTTCCAGCGCACCGATGTAGGGAAAGAGGATCGCCTCTTCCTTGGCAAGATGTTGCGTCAGTTCTGCGTCTAAAAGTGCCAGCTTTGCTTGGATCGCGGGCAACTCGGCCTGTGTCTCTCCGTGGCGACGAACGACTTTGACCGCCAGTTCGGCCAGTCGGGGCAGCTCGCGTTTGACGTAGGTGTGATGCGTGCTGGCGATGTGGTCGCTCAATCTCTCCAGCGAGGCCTTGGTCCAGTCTTCGGCGATAGGCGCGGGGCCTTGGGCTGCGGAGTCGAGCGCGGCAAGCACAGCGTCGACCTCAAGATTACTGGCCGCGCAGGCCTCGGAGAGCGGCTTGCGTCCACCGCAGCAGTAGTCGATGCCGTACTGCTCGAAGACTCGGATGGAGGTGGGCTGAGCGAGTGCAATCTCGCGAACGGTCTGTGTCGTAGTCGTCATGGTGTGTCTCCCTTGATTGCAAGAGTAGGGTGAGCGGATCCGCAAGGCAGCGACTTTGGTCACTCCCAAGGAAAAAAGTTTACGGCTGAGCTTTTGTGTTCCAGCAGCCCGTGGTGAAGGTCAAGTTTTGAAAGGGAACGGCTTCAGCCGTGCCATAACTGGTGCAAAATGAACGCGGGCTTTAGCCCCGAGGGAGATTTCCAGGCAGTTTGGACTTTTACCACGGCCTGCTAGCATTTTAGGTAATGGCGTAGACCGTGTTGCGTCGAGGAAAAGCAGATTCCTCCGCTTCGCTGCGGAATGACAAACATGTTGGTTTATAGCAATTCCTAAAATGTTCCAGCGAGTGACTTAAGTCGCTGTGCAGAACGAGTGCCGTCGATAAGCTAAGTTTGCTATTCAATCCAGATGAGGACGGTACACGCAATGTTTTGCTACCAGTGCGAACAGACTTCCCAGGGCGTAGGCTGCCAGACGCTCGGAGTCTGCGGCAAAGACGAGACCACGGCAACGTTACAGGATCTATTGCTTCACGCGGTCAAAGGTATTTCGATGTATGCGCATCGTGCGCGGCAGCTTGGCGTGGCCGATCCTGAGATCGATGCCTTCACCATTCAAGCCGTCTTCGCCACGCTGACCAACGTCAACTTCGATCCAGAGCGTCTGGTACAGCTTATTCATCAGGCCATTGCAACACGAAATACTGCGCGCAACCTCTACGAACGAGCCTCGGTGGAGGCAGGAGTGGTGCCCGCCGAGCTGGGTGGAGCGGCGGCATGGATTCCCGCGTCAACACTGGATAGATTGCTCGTTCAAGGCAAACAGGTTCTGCTTCCCGCGCGCTTTCTGACGAACGGAAAAGAGATTGCCGATTTGCAGGAGTTGGTGCTGTATGGCATCAAGGGAGTCGCCGCATACGCCGCGCACGCGTTGGCGCTGGGCGCTGGAGATCCGCAATCCTTCGCGGGAATTCATGAGATTCTCGACTTCCTCACCCACCCTGCGCCAACTGTAGACGAGCTTCTGGCCAAGGCTCTGGCCGTCGGAGAATTGAACTATCGCGTGATGGAGATTCTGGATCAGGCGCACACCGAGACCTTCGGCCATCCAGTGCCCGCAAAGGTTCGCCTCAATCCACGCAAGGGCAAGGCAATTCTCGTCTCCGGCCACGACCTGCACGATCTCTATGCGCTGCTGGAGCAGACCAAAGGTCTCGGCATTCAGATCTACACCCACGGGGAGATGCTTCCCGCGCACGGCTATCCGAAGCTCAAGGCGTATGAGCATCTCGCGGGAAACTATGGCGGCGCATGGATCGATCAGGCCGATGAGTTCAGCGAATTTCCCGGCGCAATTCTGATGACGTCCAACTGCATTCAGAAGCCGAAGGTCGCCTATACCGACCGCATCTTTACTGCAGGCGCAGTCGCCTGGCCGGGAGTGCAACACATCGCCGATCAGAACTTTGCCCCCGTAATTGCCGCAGCGCTACACGCTCCGGGCTACGCGGAGGACGGCAGCGACGAGGAGATCACAGTCGGATTCGGACACAACGCCGTTCTCAGCGTTGCTGACAAAGTGATCGATGCCGTGAAGGCTGGCTCTATCCGCCACTTCTTCCTCATCGGCGGATGCGACGGAGCGCGCTCGGGCCGCAGTTATTACACCGAGCTGGCCGAATCAATCCCGCAGGACTGCCTGATCCTCACGCTGGCATGTGGCAAGTTCCGCTTCAACAAGCTGGACTTCGGCGAGATCGGCGGCCTGCCCCGTCTGCTCGACATCGGACAGTGCAACGACACCTACTCCGCACTACAGATCGCCCTCGCGCTGGCCAAGGCCTTCGACTGCGGCGTCAACGATCTGCCGCTCTCGCTGGTGCTGTCCTGGTACGAGCAGAAGGCTGTCGCAGTGCTGCTGACGCTGCTGCATCTGGGCGTACGCAACATGCGCATTGGACCAACGCTGCCTGCGTTTCTTTCGCCTGAGGTGCTTGCGCTGCTCCACGAGAAGTTCAACCTTATGGCCATCACCACGGCAGACGCAGACCTCGCCGCGATGCTTGCATAGTAGCCAACACCTGCATGCGATGCCCGCGGAAAAGTATCTTCTCCGTGCATCGCATGCAGAGCAGTTTTTATTATTCATGCAGAGCAGTTTGTAATTATTCATGCAGTGCAGTTTGTAATTGATATAGCCATGAACGTCTTGTCATTCTGAGCGAAGCGAAGAATCCCCGCATTTTGCTCACGACAAGACGGTCTACGCTATTGGCTAAAACGCTCTAGTTTTTGCAGATCAACATTGCACTTCCGTACACTGCTGAAGCATTTTCACTATTGCTACAGAACAGCTTTGTTTTTCATTCCGTAGCGCAAGCGGAGGAATCTGCTTTTTGTCGCTTGCGCCACGACACTCTACGCTTTTGGTGAAAATACTCTAGACTTTCTCTCATGAGTACTGAACGCTTGGATCTGGCTTCCGTTCTTGAAAAGACCGCGCTGCTGTCGAGCCTGACCACAGCAGAGTTGAAGCTGTTGTCCGCTCGCACCGTGCGCAAGCACTTCCACGCCGGCGAGTTGCTCTTCTCCGAGAGCGAGCCATGCCACGGTCTGCACATCATCGCGCGTGGCAAGGTACGTATCTTCAAGACCTCCGCCAGCGGTCGCGAACAGGTGTTGGCAATCAACAACCCTGGCGAGTCTGTCGCCGAGTTGCCTGTCTTCGATGGCGGCGCGTATCCCGCGTCCGCCATGGCCATCGAAGAGACAGAGATTGCCTTCATCTCGCGGCGAGACTTTCAGGCCCACTGCATGGAACATCCCGAGGTCGCGCTCAAAGTCCTTGCAACCGTGGGAGCGCGCCTGCGGCGACTGGTCGGCATCATCGAAGAGCTATCGTTCACTACCATTCGTCAGCGACTCATCGCAACGCTGGTGCGACTCGCCGAGAGCGAAGGCAAACAAACCGAGCGCGGCATCGAATTCTTGTTGCCCTCCAGCCATCAGGAGTTGGCCAACCAGCTTGGCACTGTGCGCGAACTCATCTCGCGCAATCTGGCGCGGCTACAAGCGGAAGGACTGCTGGAAGTCGATGCACGTCAGATCGTGGTAAAAGACAGCAAAGGCCTCAATGCACTTCTGACTAACGCCTCGTAACTCAGCGCGCTAGTGGCCGTACTCGTCCGCATGAGGCACAAGTTGCATATATTCGCTTTGCGGAATATGTGTCTGCCAGTGGCCGGTTGCGCGAGCCGCGCCGACCATTGCGAAGAAGATAATCGCTAACGCTGCCGCAACCAGACGAGGATCCAGAGCGCGATGACGCCAACGATTGGCTATCGGCTCCTGTTGATTCCTCCTGCGTGGTGGCAACGAAAGCTGTAACGCATTCTCGACTGAGCAGGCCGCGACACACTCCATGCACCCCGTGCATTCAGCCGATCGAACCTGTAGCAAACGATCCACGGGCAGGCTCGACGGGCAGGCTTTGCTACATTTTCCACACGCAACGCATGCGTTTGCGTCGCGCCGAATCTTCGCCGGACTCAACGTAGAAACGAGTCCCATCAGTGCGCCGTACGGACAAAGAAATCGGCACCAGAAGTTCTGAATAAAGAGAGAGAGAACGATAAGCATCGCAACCACGGCCATTCCAGCAATGCCCATGTGGCGAAAAAAGTTCAACATCTTGACGTCTGCAATGATGCCGAAGGGCGCAAGCAGAAAGTCATTCAGCGCCTCCGCAGACATGCTGATGACGATAAAGAGAAAAAAGCTCATCAGCAGATACTTCAGGCTGCGCAGGGGAATATCGAGCCATCGGGGCACGGCGAAGTTGCGATGAAAGACTCTGCGCCCCAGCTTCCATAGGTACTCCGAGACTGTTCCCACGGGACAGAGCCAGGAGCAGAATGTCTTCTTCAACAGCAGGCACGACAACAGAAATGCAGCAGTAAGAACCATCGCCGCAGGATGCATTACGGGAACGTGATGAGTCACAAGAAAATACTTCAGATTCATCAGGCCTGCAATGGGAAGCCAGCCATCAACTCCAGCCGGACGCTCGAAGTAGCGCGTCTGCCCGCCGCTCTCAAAGTAGCGCGTCCACAGGAGAAATTCAATCGCGATCCACGCATTCAGGGCTAGAAATGCGAGTTGCACGGCGCGGCGAATCTGCTGCGAACGATCGCGCAGAGTTCGGCGCACCAGAATTTTCTTCTGCTTCGTTGGGACACCTTCGGAATTCGTACCTGCGCATGAAAACTCAGCGTCTGAATGCATGGCGACCTTTCACTGTTCACAATACCTGAACACGCCAGCCTTACGCAGGACTTAAGTCACAGCGCCAGTGGTGCGAACGAGAGATGCAATTCGCAGGCCCGGACGACATTGACTGCGTCCGTAGTGGTTGCTCGTGCAAAAATAGAGTTAACCATCATGCCAAACGAGATCACTCCACTATCCTCTCCCACGGTTGAAGCCCCATCGGAAGCCACTGCTGAACTTACCACTGAATCGTTTGGCGAGTTGCTTGCCCAATTCGAGAACGCCCATTCCCAAAAGGATGAGGGCGGCACAAAGCAATTGGAGGGCACCGTCGTCTCCATCGACGCCGATTCTTTGTATCTGGACATCGGCTTCAAAACCGAGGGGATTCTGCCACGCAGCGTCTTTGACAACAATGGCGAAGGAATCGCTCAGGGAGAGAAGTTTCCAGTCTCGGTAAAGGGTCGCAATCCCGAAGGCTACTACGAACTCTCTCGTCTTCGAGTGGAGCAGCCCAAAGACTGGACCGCGTTGGAAGAAGCCTTCACGCAAAAATCCGCCGTCGTGGGGACGGTCACCGGAGTCGTAAAAGGCGGCTTCACAGTTGATGTTGGTGTGCGCGCCTTTATGCCAGCCTCTCGCAGCGGAGTACGCGATGCAGCTGAGATGGAGAAGCTGGTCGGGCAGGAGATCACCTGCCGCATCACCAAGTTGGATGTGGCCGAGGAGGACGTGGTCGTCGATCGCCGCGTCATCGCCGAAGAGCAGGCGCGTCTGCTTGAACGGAGCCGCTACTCCGAGATCAAAGAGGGCGACATCGTCAGCGGCCAAGTGCGCAGTCTTGCCAGCTATGGAGCCTTTGTCGATCTTGGCGGAATCGATGGCTTGCTGCATATCAGCGACATTGCCTGGAGCCGCGTGAATGCGCCGGAAGACGTGCTGTCGATCGGTCAGCAACTTCAGCTCAAGGTTCTCAAAGTTGATTCGGAGAGCAGGCGCATCTCGCTTGGGCTCAAGCAGCTTGAGCCAGAGCCGTGGGAGACCGCAGCGGAACGGTATGCGGTCGGCCAGCGGATCAGCGGCAGCGTCACGCGCCTGATGGACTTCGGAGCCTTCGTCGAGTTGGAGCCGGGAATCGAAGGACTCATCCACGTCTCGGAGATGTCCTGGGTCAAGAAAGTTCACAAGCCAAGCGATATTCTGAAGCCGGGGGACACGGTGGAGGCGGTAATCCTATCCGTGAGTCCCGGCGAACGACGCATCTCGCTCGGGCTGAAGCAGGCATTGGGAGATCCGTGGACAGAGGTGCCGCAGAAGTTTCCCTTAGGTTCGGAGATCGAAGGGCCAGTCACGCGCCTGATGAAGTTCGGCGCATTCGTGCAGTTGGCGGAGGGCGTTGAGGGGCTGGTTCACATCAGCGAAATCAGCGCGGAACGGCATCTCAATCATCCGCAGGATGTGCTGCGAATCGGACAGATCGTCAAGGCTCAGGTTCTTGGCATCGATACGGAGAAGCGGCAGATTCGACTCAGTATGAAGCAACTGGTTCCCACCAGTCTTGGCGAATATCTGGAAGAACACAGCGAGGGCGATGTGGTTTCCGGGCGCGTAGTTGAGCAGGCCGCAGAATTTTCTCTCGTCGAACTCGGCGAAGGAATTCGCGCCAACTGCCGAACGACGGCAAGCACACCGGTCGCAGCGGACAACCAGAACAATGCCGGGGTGGATCTGTCCTCGTTGACTTCGATGCTGAACGCTCGCTGGAAGGGTGGCGCAACTCCTTCGGGAAGCAAGCCAGAGCCGCTCGGCGTGGGCCAGATTCGCAGCTTCCGTCTGGCGAAGATCGATCGCGAGACGGAAAAGATTGAACTGGAGTTGGTGTAACCGTTCCTGCAAAGTAAGATTCAATTCTGTCTGGCAAGCACCGCGCGCCAGACAGGATTGAATCAAGCATCCGAGTTGAGGGTTGATTCGATCAGTTCGAGAAGCGCTATTCTGGAGAATGGTTTTTGCAGGAAGCGCGTAGCTGAGTTCAGGATGCCGTGATTCACAATGGCCTTGGGCGAGTAGCCAGACATGTATACCACCTTGAAGGTGCAGCCATGTTCAAGCAGGCGGGCGACCAGATTATTTCCATTTCCATCCTTCAGCACAATGTCGGTCAGCACGAGGTCAATCTCGCAATGATGTTCGAGCGCTATACGGTAGGCCGTCTCCATCCCATCGGCCTGGATCACGATGTGTCCTCCCATCTTGAGGAACTCTGCGATCACCTCGCGCAGGTTGTCGTCGTCCTCTACCAGTAGGATCGTAGAGCGTTTAATGATCGGTAATTCTCTGGACTCTATTATGTTGTCCTTCACGGTTTCGTGAGCTTCCGCACTGGGGAGATAGATCTTGAAATTTGCTCCGGCTCCCGGTTCGCTATAAAGCCGGATAAAACCTTTGTGCCGTTTCACAATTCCGTAGACCATCGCGAGGCCGAGTCCGGTTCCCTTCCCTTGTTCTTTGGTGGTAAAAAAAGGCTCAAAGATATGCTCCTGCGTCTCAAACGGAATCCCTGTTCCGCTGTCGGAGATAGCCAGCATGACATAGTTTCCTGACGGGATGATGGGGTGACTGATCGGACTCGTCTCGTCGAGCTTGCAGTTTGCAGTCTGTATCATTAATTGACCGCCATCGGGCATGGCATCGCGGGCGTTGACCGCCAGATTGGCGATAACCTGTTTGATTTGCGATCGGTCGGCCATCACCGGCCAAGGCTCATCGCACAGGGAGACGCATACGTCAATATTCTCCCCTACCAACCGCTGCACCATTTCAGAGACTCCGGTCACCAGCTTGTTCAGCGTAGTCAAGGTCGGCAGGGTTGTCTGTTTGCGACTGAAGGCGAGCAGTTGTCCGGTCAACTCGGCTGCACGCTTTGCAACCTCCACAACCTTCTCGGTGCGACGCCGTGGGGTGCCATCCAGCTCCAGTAGAAGCAACTCGGTCTGCGCCAGAATCACCATCATCAGATTATTGAAGTCATGCGCAACGCCTCCTGCAAGTCGTCCTACCGCCTCCATCTTCTGCGCCTGTAGGAGTTGCTCCTCAAGTAGACGCTGTTGAGTCACGTCTTCGATGATACCCTCGATGATGCCTTCTTCTGCGGCTTCGGAATCGTGCACGACTCGTCCCGAAGCCCGTATCGTAATCAGCTTCTTGTCTTTGCGCTTCCAACAAGCTTCGATTCCTATGAAATCGCCAGTTGCAGGGAGCTGAGATAAAAAATTACTTCTTCCCTGCTGCTCCAGGTAGACGTCGCTGGTCAATCGCAGGGCTTGCACTTGTGTCTCATTGTCGTAGCCAAGCAGCTTCACCGCTGCGGGATTAGCGCTGAGGAAGCGATTCTGCGCGATGCTGGCGCGGGTAATTCCATAGGGAGCCTTGGCGACAAAGGATTGCAGCATGGCTTCCGAATAAAAGGACTCAGCCTCAGCCTTCGTGCGCTCCTCAATCTCCTTCTCTAACTTTTCAGCGTGGCGCAGCACCTGTTCGTGCTGTAGCGAGTTTTTCAGGCCGATGGAGATGACGGCCGCGAGAGTCTCCAGAAAAGCCGCCTGCTGGCTAAAATCGCGCGGGGTTCGAGAGGCCAACCCAAGAACGCCCTGCACCCCTTCCGCGTCTTTAAGTGGAATTGCTGCGATGGAAAGGATTTCGGATTTTTCACACTCCTGATAAGTGCAACGGCGGTCGCTTACTAAGTCAAAGATGTAGACCGGATCTCCAGCCCGAGCAGCCATCCTCCAGAGGCACTCCCAAACCCGATGCTCCCCCGCCCGAACCAGCTTAAGATCGAAGTCCGACGGCACCATGGCCTTGAGTTCAAAACTCTCCGCATTGTTTAGAAAGAGCAACGCAACGTCGCAACCAACCGATTCAACCACCCCAGCCAGAGCAGTCTGAACCACGTCATTCTGCAACATACTGCCGCTGATCAGGTGGCTAACCTTCCAGAGCAGCCTGGTCTCCATCTCGGAGATCCCAGCTTCGACAGGAGAAGCCGACGTCGGTTCAAGATAATTACTCGCGTCCATAGATTCCCCTCGCGGAGACCCCTTGGCCCAATTCCGCCTCCAAAGATCACATCAGAAACTGACGTGATCTTTGGAGAAATCCATAGTAGCACTTGGACATCCGGGCTCAACAAGATTTTTTCTGGCACAACCAGCGCCATGATTTTAGACGTAATGAATAATCTTGATCGTCGTCCACATAACGGCGATCTTTGCTGCCGGAAGATCCGCTCTATACCAAGCCCCCGCTCATCGTTGAGATGGGCGGGGGCTTGGTTTTGCAATCCATGTTTGCGTCCGTAACTCGCAGAGCGCCTGATTTGCAGACTCTGGCGTGGGATAACCAACTCCCTACGCCAACTGCGCGAACCACTGCGTCCAGAGTAACCGAACTAGCTGCCGGGAGTAACCGGAGTTGGCAGATCGTCGCGGCGACGGAAGCTGGCGCATACGTAGTCGCGGTTCATATTGGCGATAACCTCCAGAGGAATCTCCTTCGGGCAGGCCGCCGAGCACTCGCCGATGTTGGTGCAACTGCCGAACTCTTCGGCGTTCATCTGCGCCACCATGCCGAGGGCGCGCCGTTCGCGCTCCGGTTCACCCTGCGGCAATGTGCCGAGGTGGGTGATCTTCGCACCGGTATAGAGCGCAGCCGATGCGTTGGGGCAGGCCGCGACACAAGCTCCGCAGCCGATGCAGGCAGCCGCGTCCATCGATGTGTCCGCAACCTCCTTGCCGACCAGGATGGTGTTGCCATCCGGGGCCTGGCCCGTGGAGACCGAGACGTATCCACCCGCTTCGATGATGTGATCGAAGGCGCGGCGATTGACGACCAGATCCTTCACGAAGGTGAAGGCCTTGGCGCGCCACGGCTCCAGCGTCAACTCGTCGCCGCTCTTGAAGTGGCGCATAGTCAACTGGCAGGTGGTTGTACCCTTCTCCGGGCCGTGGGCCTCACCGTTGATCATGAAGCCGCAGGAGCCACAGATGCCCTCGCGACAGTCATGCTCAAAAGCGACAGGCTCTTCGCCCTTCAGGATCAGGGTCTCGTTGAGTACGTCGAGACACTCCAGCATGGACATCTCTGGATCCACGTCATCGACCGGATAGCGGACGAAGGCGCCCTTTGCGTCTACATTCTTCTGTCGCCAGATCTTCAGCGTTAGTTTCATTACTTGTAGCTCCTCTGGCTCGGGTGTACGTAGTGGAACTCCAGGGGTTCCTTGTTCAGTTCGGGCGCGGCATCGTCGCCGCGATAGCCCCAGGCTGCGACGTAGCTGAAGTGCTCGTCGTCGCGCTGTGCCTCGCCCTCGGAGGTCTGGTACTCCTCGCGGAAGTGGCCGCCGCAGCTCTCGTTGCGGTCAAGCGCGTCGATGCACATCAGCTCGGCCAGCTCGAAGTAGTCGGCCACACGTCCAGCCTTCTCCAGGCTTTCGTTGAGGTCGTCTCCGCTGCCGGGAACCGTGACATCCTTCCAATACTGCTCGCGCAGAGCGCGGATCATGCCGATGGCCTCCTTCAGACCCTCAGCCGTGCGAGCCATACCACAATGCTCCCACATGATCTTGCCCAACTCGCGGTGGAAGGAGTCGACCGTACGCGTTCCCTTGATCGAGAGCAGCTTGGCGATCTTCTGTTCGACTGCACTGACCGCGTTCTTGACCTCGTCGTGCGACTCGTCGACCTTCTCGAACTTGTTGGTCGCGATGTAGTTGCTGACCGTGTAGGGCGCGATGAAGTATCCGTCGGAGAGTCCCTGCATCAGCGCGCTGGCACCGAGGCGGTTGGCTCCGTGGTCGGAGAAGTTCGCCTCGCCCAGAACGAAGAGTCCGGGGATCGTGCTTTGCAACTGATAGTCCACCCACAGACCGCCCATGGTGTAATGGATGGCCGGGTAGATGCGCATGGGAACCTTGTAGGGATTCTCGTCCGTGATGCGCTGATACATATCGAAGAGATTGCCGTAGCGCTCGCGCACCGTCTTCTCGCCGAGACGCTTGATCGACTCGGAGAAGTCGAGATAAACGCCCAGCCCAGACTTGCCGACGCCGTAGCCTGCGTCGCACATCGCCTTGGCGTTGCGCGATGCAACGTCACGCGGCACGAGGTTGCCGAAGCTCGGGTAGCGACGCTCCAGATAGTAGTCGCGCTCCTCTTCGGGAATCTGATCGGGAGAGCGTGTGTCGCCCTTCTTCTTGGGAACCCAGATGCGTCCGTCGTTGCGTAGCGACTCGCTCATCAGCGTCAGCTTCGACTGGTACTCGCCCGAGACCGGGATGCAGGTCGGGTGAATCTGCGTGAAGCAGGGATTCGCGAAGAGTGCGCCACGCTTGTACGCGCGCCAGTTGGCGGTGACGTTCGAGCCCTTGGCGTTGGTCGACAGATAGTAGACGTTGCCGTATCCGCCGCTGGCCAAAAGGACTGCGTCCGCAATGTGAACGCTGAGCTTGCCGGTAATCAGGTTGCGAGCCACGATGCCGCGCGCCTTGCCGTCAATGACAATCAGGTCCAGCATCTCGGTACGGGCAATCATCTTGACCGTTCCGGCGTGAATCTGCCGCTCCAGCGCCTGATAGGCTCCGAGCAAAAGCTGCTGACCGGTTTGTCCGCGGGCGTAGAAGGTACGCGAGACCTGCGCTCCACCGAAGGAGCGGTTGGTCAGCGACCCGCCGTATTCGCGAGCGAAGGGAACGCCCTGGGCCACACACTGGTCGATGATCGCGCCACTGTTCTGGGCCAGGCGATAGATGTTAGCCTCGCGAGCGCGGAAGTCGCCGCCCTTGACCGTGTCGTAGAAGAGACGGAAGACGCTCTCGCCGTCGTTCGGATAGTTCTTGGCAGCGTTGATTCCACCCTGCGCGGCGATGGAGTGCGCGCGGCGGGGAGAATCCTGAAAGCAGAAGCACTTGACGTTGTAGCCAAGTTCACCGAGCGAGGCAGCCGCCGAGCCACCCGCGAGGCCGGAGCCTACGACGATGACCGAGTGCTTGCGCTTGTTGGCGGGGTTGACGAGCTTCATATCGAAGCAGGCTTTGGCCCACGCCTGTTCGATCGGACCGGAGGGAATTCTTGCGTCGAGTGTCATTTTATTTTACGATCCCCAGCAATACGCTAATTGGGATGGAAATGTATCCCAGAACGATGACGGCGGCAATCGCGTTGGCTGCAAACTTGAGCAGCGGCGTGATCCGCGGATGGGCGAGACCAACAGACTGGAACATGCTTGATACGCCGTGGCTGAGATGAAGCCCCAGCAGGCTGACCGCAATGATGTACCAGACCGAGACGTACCAGACCTGAAAGCCAGCCACCACATTACCGTATACATCGCCCTCGACGAACTGTGCGTGGGGATGAATCGCGCCAACGGTGAAGTGCAGCAGATGGAAGATCACAAACGCCAAAACGATCGGTCCGCTCCAGTACATGGTGCGCGACGCGTAGGAGGAGTTGATCGCCTCCTTGCGCGAGTAGCCCACCGGACGGGCGCGATTGGTCGCCAGAGCCAACTGAATCGTCGCCGTAAAGTGCAGCAAGATCGTCAGCGCCATGACGCCACGGATGATCCAGAGGATCTCGCCGAGGCTATGCAGCAGATGACCGTAAGCGTTGAGGCGGGCAGGCCCATCATAGATCTGTAGATTGCCCAGCATGTGGCCGGTCACGAAGAGGAACATGATGCAGCCAGTGACTGCCATGACGATCTTCTTGCCGTTCGTAGACTGCCAGAATGTTACCGGCGATGCCGGTTGCGGGAGAACCCCAGCGTTACTCATTAATTTTCCAACCTCGTTGCGATGAATGTCGCGATGATTCTCGCGGGATGTGTCGCGGTGGATCCTTGAAATAGAACCTCTTATCTTGTATACGCCTGCATGAGCCCGAGCCTCTGTGCCCGCAATCACATGCATGGCGATCCTGATGATTGCGTCTCAGGCAACGAGACCACAACCAGACTACGGCAAGAATGATCTTCCCGGTGTAAATATTACGCGATGGATGACCGTCTGCCATTTTCTAGCAGAGGGAAGAGCAAAGTCAAGAACGGTAATGCAATCGCAGAGCCTTTCAACATGAATTTTCTCTACCACAGCGGCCTGCGTCTAAAGTTTGAAACCGAAGGCGCAAAAGCTGCATCCGCGCAGTAGAATAACCAACAGTCCCATGGCCTATCAGGTTCTAGCTCGTAAATATCGTCCCCAGCGTTTCGCCGATGTCGTTGGACAGGATCACGTCACTGTGACCTTGACCAACGCGCTCACCCAGAACCGCATCGCGCACGGCTACATCTTCAGCGGCCATCGCGGCATCGGCAAGACGACCATCGCGCGCATTCTGGCCATGGCGCTCAACTGCCGCAACGCAATCGGCACAGAGGCTCGCCCCACCGCCGAGCCTTGTGAGACCTGCGACTCCTGCAACGAGATTCGCGCCGGCAACGCCGTCGATGTGATCGAGATCGACGCGGCCACCAACCGCGGCATCGATGAGATTCGCGAATTGCGCGACGCCGCTCGCTACGCCCCCTCGCGCGACCGCTTCAAGATCTACATCCTTGACGAGGCGCACCAGATCACCGACGCGGCCTTCAACGCGTTGCTGAAGACGCTCGAAGAGCCGCCAGACCACATTGTCTTCATGATGGCCACAACCCAGCCCGAGGACATTCCGCAGACTGTCCGCTCGCGCTGCCAGCACTTCAGCTTTCACGCCGTCAAACTTGTCGATATTCTTGGCCAGTTGACCGCCATCGCGGGTCACGAGGGAGTCGCCGCCGATGAGTCCGCGCTCTCACTGCTCGCCGAGGCAGGCGATGGATCGATGCGGGATGCGCTCTCCATCATGGATCAGGCCATCGCGTCTGCCCCCTACGAGAACGGCAAAGCCCGCCTCGACGCCGCGCAGATTCGCGAGTTGATGGGCACCGTTCCCAACGCCGTCTTCGAGCGCATCCTCAATGCGGTCAACGAGAATAACTCCGCCGAGGTGATGCTCGCGGCCAATCAACTGCTCGACGCCGGTAACTCCGCCGCGCAGCTTGCGCGCCAGTGCGTTCGCTACCTGCGTAATGCGCTGATTGCGAAGATCGCCGACCTCTCTCCCGAAGGAGAGAACGCCGAAGGAGTCGGCAACGAACTCCTGCAAATCTCTCCCGACGAGCAGCGTCGAGCAGCGCGAACCGCCGCCCTCTTCAGTGAAGAGGAGCTGTCCCGCTTCCTGCAAGTCATGCTGCACACCTTCGATGAGCTGGGCTATCGTCAGGAGCAGCGCTTCCACTTTGAGCTTGGCCTGCTCAAGATCGTCCACCTGCGTCGCCTTCTGCCCATCGAGGAGGCTCTCAGCCAGCTCCCCAGCGGCAATAGCACTCGTCCCGCATCGGCCACAACACCGCACACCGCAGCCACACCTAGCCCCACTGCGACTCATCGACCAGCGCAAGCCGCGCCGCCAGCAGCAAAAGCCGCTCAGCCAGCCGAGCCAGCGCGCCCAGCTTTCTCTCCATTCGAGCAGGACAAATCCAGACACCGACCAGAGATGTCCGCTCCCATCTCCATCTCCGCTGCCGCCGCGTCAAGGCCGATAGCGGTAGCCTCGACGAGGACTACAGCAACGCCCATCGCCGAGACCCGCGGAGCCACGGCCGTCTCTCTCGCACCCGCAGCCGTTCCCGTCACACCTGCTGCGCGTCCCACAATCGAAGCCCTGCCGAAGTCCTTGCCAGAGCCAGTGTCTTTTTTCCAATCGACGCCGCTGACCGCGCCCTCGCACAGCGAAGCGACGATCAAGCAGCAGCCCGAGATCGCACTTCCCTCCCCCACCTTAGAAGCCAATGCACAGCCCACGCCCGCAGAAGCAGTCGCGTCCCCCCTCCCCTCCGATGCCGCGACTGAGGCCCAGCGAGTCGTAGTCGAGGCCCTCACCGCCGCCAGGCAATCCTCCGCAGCTGACGCCATGGCCGACGCTTCATGGATTCTGGACGACAACGAAGCCCGCGTCCAGACTGAACTATCGAAGACCATGCTCCCCGTCGTCATGAATCAGGACGCCGAAAAGATAGCTCGCGCAGCACTCCGAGACGCAGGCATCCTCAGCCTCACTCTGCTCACCGGAACCGCTGCTACCACCTCCACGAAGAAGTCTCGCCCAGCCCGCAGCGGTTCGGTGCAGGCCAAGGCTTTGCAGCATCCGCTGGTTCAGCAGGCTCAGAAGCTCTTCAACGCCGAGATTCAAACCGTCATCGATCTTCGCGAATCGGAATAAATCTTCGAGCAGGTTGCCATCACGATTTTCTCTCAACACATAGAACATTTTCACTAATGATTTAGACCGTTACACCGCGAGCAATATTCGTGGAGTCTTGCTATGCCCAGAATGACAAAGCATTTTGGTCTACAGTAATTTGCAAAGTACCCCAAATCAGGAGCAGACGCTGTAGGTTGATCTGGATGATGACAGCTTAAGCTTATCGGGCTTGGGGACGATTGCCCCCAAGCCCGATTGTGTATAGCCGTTGCCAAAGAAACATCCTTCAGCAATTTAATCGATGTATCTCAGTTCTACTTATTACTCAACATTCAATACAACCGTGGTTGACTGTGACAGAGCGCCCGAAGATACGATCGCACGGATATAGTATGAGCTCTGCCCTTGGTTAGAGGCACTGCTGGTGGAACCGCAACCACTCAATCCAGCCATCGTCGCCAGACCTGCTGCCAAGAGCAGGAACATAGACAGGATCTGACCAAACCGTTTTCCAGCGCGACGCATCTTCGACGCGAAGGGAAGCAGTAGGAGAGCAAGAGCGAACGGAGCCATATTGCGACCAAGTCCAGTTGCCGGCTTTGTGGCAGCCGTAGTCTGCGGCACCTGAATGTTCAACTGCGTATTGCCACCCAATGCTGTATTGGCAGGCAGTGTCCAGGTGTTCGGTAACGTTGCGGAGACAACCCACGCCGATGGCGTAATGGTTGCTACAGCTCCCGTTGGCAGACCGGTCAGGGTAAGCGTCAGGACAGTTGGGAAGGTCGTACCGACGCTTGGAAGAATCGGAAGTAGGTACGATGCCGTTCCGCCCGGAGCCACAGTTTGCACTATCCCACTACCAGTGCTGCTGCTGGATGTAGGTGTGCCGAGACTGATGGTGTATACAGCCTCGTTTAGCGAACTATCGCTGGCAGATAGAAAATTCGTATCCCCTAGGTAGTTCACCGTAATCACGGTCGTACCAAGTGGCAGAGCCGAAGTTGTAAAGGTTGCCACACCACCCGAGATCGTTCCCGATCCCAACAGCGTGGTGCCATTGAGGAAGTTCACAGTTCCCGTTGGAACTCCAACAGCAGAGGTAACCGAGGCCGAAATGGTTACCGGATTGTTCAGAAGAGACGGATTCAGACTGCTGCTAACAACGAGTACCGACGTATTCTGCGCAATCGTATAGTTGGCCAATACCGCTGTTGCGGTGGCGTAGGAAGTATTACCAGTCTGAGTGGCTTGTATGGTGCAAGTTCCAGCAGAGAGGATGGTTGCCGTTGTCGCGGTAACCGAGCAGACGCTGGGAGTGGTTGAGGCAAAGCCGACCGTTAGACCAGAGGTCGCCGTCGCACTCAGAGCGATCGTCCCTCCAGACGTGTAGGGATATGCTGTAACAGACGGCGCATAGGCTATGGTCTGCGCTGCTTTACTGATTGTGTAGTTGACCGACACGGCCGGCGCGGCTGCGTAGGTTCCATTACCCGTTTGCGTTGCCTGAACAGTGCAGGTTCCTGCGGTAAGAATGGTTGCCGTCGTACCAGAGACCGTGCAGATAGTTGGAGTAGTTGAGGCAAAGCTAACCGTTAGACCAGAGCTGGCCGTCGCGCTCAGAGGAATGGTTCCGCCCGACGTGTAGATATATGCAGTAACAGAGGGCGAATATGTGATGGTTTGCACAGCCTGGGTGATGGTGTAGTTGACCGACACAAGAGTTGCGGCGGCATAGGTAGAGTTACCCGCCTGCGTTGCCTGAATGGTGCAGGTTCCAGGGGCAACCATGGTTACCGTTGTGCCAGAGACCGTGCAGATAGTGGAAGTTGTCGTAGCATAGCTAACCGCTAGACCAGAACTGGCGGTCGCGCTCAGAGGAATGGTGCCGCCGGACGTGTAAGTGTATGTCTTCGTAGAGGGCGAATACGTGATGGATTGCACAGCCTGAGTGATCGTGTAGTTGACCGACACAGGAGTTGCGGCGGCATAGCTAGAGTTACCCGCCTGCGTTGCCTGAATGGTACAGGTTCCAAGAGTAAGCATGGTCGCCGTCGTGCCAGAGACCGTGCAGACGCTCGGGGTGGTTGAGGCAAAGCTGACCGTTAGACCAGTGGCTGTTGTCGTCGCGCTCAGAGGAAACGTTCCCGTTCCGCTGGCTAAGTAGGGATACGAGGTGACAGATGGCGAATACGCGATGGTCTGCGTAGCCAGAATGGTGTAGTTGACCGACACAGGAGTTGCGGCTGAGTAAGTTGAGTTACCCGCCTGTGTTGCCTGAATGGTGCAGGTTCCAGCAGCAACCAAGGTCGCCGTCGTGCCAGAGACCGTACAGACGGTCGGGGTGGTTGAGGCGAAGCTGACCGTGAGACCAGTGGCCGTTGTCGTCGCGCTCAGAGGGAACGTCCCACCAGATACGTAGGTGTACGTGGTGATGGAAGGGGCATATGTGATGGCCTGTGTAGATGTAACGGTGTAATTGACCGACACCGCCGTTGCAGCTGCGTAGGAACTATTACCCGCCTGTGTTGCCTGAATGGTGCAGGTTCCAGCGGTAACCAAGGTCGCCGTCGTGCCAGAGACCGTGCAGACGGTCGGGGTGGTTGAGGCGAAGCTGACCGTTAGACTGGAGGTAGCCGTCGCACTCAGAGAGAACGTGCCGGTCGTGAGGGGGTAGGTAGTGACGGAAGGTGAATACGCGATGGTCTGCGTAGCCAGAATGGTGTAGTTTACCGAGACCGGCGTTGCGACTGCGTAGGAACTATTACCTGCCTGTGTTGCTTGAATGGTGCAGGTTCCAGAGCCGACCAGTGTCGCCGTCGTGCCAGAAACTGTGCAGACGCTGGGGGTGGTTGAAGCAAAGCTAACCGTTAGACCGGTGGCTGTAGTCGTCGCACTCAACGGGAACGTTCCGCCAGACGAGTAGGTATATGTGGTGACGGAAGGCGCATAGGTAATAGTCTGCCCAGTCAGACCGATGGCATAGTTGACCGTCACAGGCGTTGCTGCTGCATAGGAACTATTACCCGCCTGCGTTGCCTGAATAATGCAGGTTCCTGGGGCGACCATGGTTGCCGTCGTGCCAGAGACCGTGCAGACGCTGGGAGTGGTTGAGGCAAAGCTGACTGATAGACCAGTAGCTGTGGTCGTCGCACTCAGCGGGAACGTTCCACCGGAGACGTATGAGTAGTTGGTTACGGACGGCGCATACGTAACGGTCTGCGCAGCCTTGCTGATCGTGTAGTTGACCGACACCAACGTTGCAGCGGCATAGCTACTATTGCCCGTCTGCGTTGCCTGAATGGTGCAGGTTCCTGGGGCAACCAGAGTTGCCGTCGTACCAGAGACCGTGCAGACGCTGGGGGTGGTTGAAGCAAAGCTGACCGTGAGGCCAGAGGTCGATGTCGCGCTCAGAGCGAAGGTTGTGGTGGTCAGGTAGGTGTAGGAGGTCACGGAAGGCGCATACGTGATGGTCTGCGCAGCCGGGCTGATCGTGTAGTTGACCGAGACCAAAGTTGCGGCAGCGTAGTCAGTGTTACCAGCCTGTGTTGCCTGAATAGTGCAGGTTCCTGGGGCAACCAGAGTTGCCGTCGTACCAGAGACCGTGCAGGTCGCGGGGGTGGTTGAGGCGAAGCTGACCGTGAGGCCAGATGTCGATGTCGCGCTCAGAGCGAAGGTTGTGGTTGACAAGTAGGTATAGGTGGTCAACGAAGGCGCATACGTGATGGTCTGCGTATCCTGATTGATGGTGTAGTTGACCGACACCAACGTTGCAGCGGCGTAGGTAGCGTTACCCGCCTGCGTTGCCTGAATGGTGCAGGTTCCGGGGGCGACCATGGTTGCGGTCGTTCCAGAGACCGTGCAAACGCTAGGAGTCGTCGAGGCGAAGCTGACCGTGAGACCGGAGTCTGCCGTCGCGCTCAGCGGAATCGTGCCGCCGGACGAGAAGCTGTATGTGGTTGTGGAAGGCGAATAAGTAATCGTCTGCGGGGTCAGGGTAATGCTGAAGTTGACCGTGACCGGTGTGGCGATGGCCCAAGTGGCTCCATCACCCGCCTGCGTTGCCTGAATGGTGCAGGTTCCAGCCGTGAGGATGGTCGCCGTCGTGCCTGAGACCGTGCAGACACTGCTGGTGGTGGTGGCGAAGCTGACCGTCAGGCCGGAGGTCGCCGTCGCGCTTAGAGTGAATGTACCGGTCGAGAGGGGATAGGTGGTTGGGGAAGGCGTCCACGAGATGGTCTGCGCAGTCAGGCCGATGCCGATATTGGCCGAGACCGACGTTGCAGCAGCATAGGCAATGCTGTTGTTAGTGCCGGCTGGCGCTGCTGCCGTAAGGGAGCAGGTTCCGACAGCGACCTCAGTTACCGTAGCAGTTGATATACCGCTTGCCAGAGTTGAAGCAGCAACCGTGCAGACGCTGGTGGTCGTGGAGGTGAAGTTGACGATAAGACCAGAGTCCGTCGACGCGCTCACACTAAACGTTGTGCCAGAGCCGAAGGGGTTTTCCGCGCTTGGGGGCGCAAAGGTAATGGTCTGCGCAGTCAATCCCGTACTTGTCAGAGTAATGACAGGATTGAAATTACTAGGAGCGAGAGGGTATGTCGTCGTAGAAAACGAAGGAGCGTTGTAACTGAAATTTGCGGTAGAGGTGAGTGAGCCTATTATTCGCGGGGTAAACTCAAAATCCAGATTACAGCGGAATCCTGGCTGTAATGAACCAGTGAAAACGCTGGTACAGGTAGGAGTGATTTCATCAGTCGTATCGTGAATGAAGTCAGTCGAGTCGGAAAGAGTCATGCCAGTTCCGGTAAAGGTTGCCGGAAGATTTCCCATATTGTTCAGGGTTGCGGCAATTGCAGCCGAGGTGCCCCCCAACAAGGTCGATGTCGGTGCCAGTGCCGACGCCTGGCGGTTGACAACTAAAAAGCTATATTGGCTTGATCCACTGGGGTAGGTAGCTTCAATGATGTTGCCATTGGGTTCCGCCCAAAGACCACCTGTCCTGCCGCCTCCGTTTACCAAGTAAAAAGTATCCGCAGCGTTTAGTACGCCATTTTCGAGCGGGATCCTCCCTGTAGCAGACTGAGCAGAGTTTCCGAACCATACACTTCCTGAAGCGTCGAAGGTAACTCCCCAAATCGAAGTTCCAGTTGAATTAGTGTAGCTCGTAGCATTCGCACCTGTTGCCGGGTAATACCAGACCGTCGTCCCAGTACCACTGGTGAGATTGCCAAATTGATCCACGGCAACTGTAGTGCAACCCAACACGGTGGAATTATCATAGGAAGTTGACGCAGTGCCGGTAGTTAATGCACTCCCGATGTTGGTTGCGGTTGTTCCTGCCGGAAGCACCATTAAGGGATAGGGACTGGCGCTGGTGTTGCAGGTATAGATATTGCCAGCCATATCGACTTTCGCTCCACGGGCCTTCGTAGCACTCGAGGTCACCTCCAACTCGTTCGCAGTGTCCCATATATTGGCATTAGTGCCGCTGACATACTCATAGTAAACACGCCAGACACCCACACTACCGTCGGCGATGTATAGGTTGCCAGCACCATCGATATTGACGTCATTGGGTCCATGCGTGGTGCTTATTGTAGTTGCCGCAGCAGGAGTTCCAGTATTTGCTCCAGCCGTAATCTGGGCTGGCGTATACTCGGTCACCACACCAGTGGCACTCTCGCCCACAAAGATATTTCCTGCTACATCCGCCGTTACGCCACGGGGCACTTGACTGGTTGCCGAAATCGTAATCGTCTGTACAACGCCTGGATCAACGGTTAGAGCCGAACCCAATCCAACACCTCCAAGATAAATAGTGCCGGAGATGAGGTTGGCAGTAGCAGCAGTGTTCAGTGCTCCGTAGAAGACAATCGCACCTGGACGCGGGCCAGGACCCAACGGATCAAACGTTAGATTTACCGTACAGGTCTGATTGGCGGCAGTCGTCGTGCCTACAAGAGCATTGCAGGTCCCGGTACCGAGATCGGTATAGTCGTAGCCTGTAAGACCTGTAGTCACAACCTTCATCGCCGACATCGCAAATGCCGTACCAAAGGTCACATTGACGGTAAACGCCTGACTGGTCGTACCTACGGGCAACGATCCGAAATTGAGACCCGTCGTCCACAAATTGCCTGTGTTCGCGGCGTTACTAGTCCCGTACCATTTGCCGCTCACCGTATAGCGAGACACGCCTGCCGTGCCGGCGATGTATAGAGTGTCGCGGGTATCAACGGCCAGCGAAACCGGAGCGGCGACAGAAGCCAAATAGACGCTTGCCGTCCCTGCGCCCGTGGCGCTATAGAGAGCCTGTACGATCCGGTTGTTCCCTGTATCCGCAATATAGATTTCATTGAAAGGACCGGTTGCTACACCCTGCGGCGCGCTCAGCGTCTGGCTGCTGGCGATCTTGACTGACGCAGTTACAGAGCTCGAAATCGTTGACGCTCCCGATATGAAGTAGACGGCATTCGCGCCCGAATCGGCAACGTACACATTGCCAAGTCGATCCACAGCAATCTGCTTTGGAGCGGTAAATCCGGTCGCAATGGTGGTCTGCGTCCCGAAGGTGCCCGGCGTTCCACCGTAGGCGACCCTGACTACCAGATTATTGGTGGCATCGACGATATACACGTTGCCGGAGAGATCCACGGCAACACCCGTCACAGTGCCAAGACCCGTCCCAATCGAAACCGGCGCGGCGTAGTTCGGCGCCCCATTGGTATAGACGTACTCTTGAACGTAATTCGCCAGCCCGCTGGCGACATAAACATTGCGCGAGGCATCCACGGTTACTTGCGAGGCCGGTGCCAGCCCAGACAGCAAGGTCGAAGCAGAGCCGTTGCCACCCTGCACTTCGAGCAGTTTGCCATTCGTGTTATCCACGGCATAGACGTTGCCGATCGGATCAACGCCAACACCCGCAGCATTTCCACCCGTAACCGGCGTGATGACACTGAGCGAATTGCCAGTGGCGGGCTGCGTCGGATATACGATGTTCGCCGCATTGCCAGACTGTGCGCAGAATAGCGCTGCCAAAACCACCACTGAAGTGAATACCGTTTTCACGAACTGCAAGCCATTCCGCATTGTTCCTGCTCCTGTACCAAGCCTGTGTATCAATCAATCTTCGATCAAAGAGGAATCGCGACCCACTGCGATCCTCACTTTGTCCTGCTCTCAAAAACTTCCGTAAAACAAACTCCACAACGTATTGAATGCGTAAAAATCGCCGAAGTGCAAATTTCAGCCTGAATTTATAGCAAATTCACGAATTGACCGCACACGCAGAATTTCCTGATGTGTGTTCGGCAGAAGCTATCGTGCATGCATATTGAGTTCTTGTCGTCCGAAAAAAGGTATAGGACATGCATAGGGCCTGTCAATGAGAAAGTTATCCTCCGACATCAAGACTCGCTGGACAAGAGTCGGACTGGTGCGACGAGCAGTCTCCGTGTATTCTGGATGAGTACGTGTCGCAGGATACCCGATGAGTGGGGATTCATGCGCTGTACCGGGCGCATAACTCAGCGGTAGAGTGCCACCTTCACACGGTGGAAGTCGTAGGTTCGAATCCTGCTGTGCCCACCATATAAATCAATAACATACGGAAAGTAATTCAAAAACAAGATACGTCGAAAGTACGTTGATTCTAAGCGGCGGCGTTTTCTCTCCTCTCTTTTACCGTCCGTGGTCGCTCCATGAGGACGTCTACAACACGGCTTTGCGCATCACGTTTTGCCGTCGTAATGGCTCTCGTATAGACATTCATTGTGGTTTGGAAGTTTGCATGGCGCATTAGTTCTTGAACAACCTTCACGTCTTCCCCATTCCCCTTCAGCAAAGTGGAATAAGTGTGACGGAAGGTGTGCCAGCCAACTCGCTTTGTGATGCTCGCACTTTTGGCCGCCGGTTCCAAAAAACGAGTGAGTAGAGTGTTAGCCCAAGGTGGCATTCTTCCCGCCGTCCATTCACTTGCAAAGACCCAATCTGTGGCTGTGCCGTAGGTGCAATCCTGCCGCCACGCCAACATTGCGTCTACTGTGACTTGGTCGAGTGGTACGGGTTGCCTAGAGACCTCGGTCTTGCACTTACCTACCCGACCATGAACAACGGATCGGGACACGTTCATCTCCAACTTTGCCCAGTCAATATCCGACCACTTTAGTCCCAATACTTCGCTGATCCGAAGTCCTGTGGTCGCGCAGATGACCCCCATGGTGCGAACTTTCTGCGGAAGGTAAGTCATGAGCGCACGGAACTCGTGGGCTTCCAAGGTCTCAGGAATATGCTCCCGCTTGGCACTCTGCCGGACAGCGAGTAGAGGGTTCTCGTTGTTCCTCAGCCATCCGTTGCGGATGGCATGTTGGTAAACGTCACTCATAACATACTTGAGTTTGGCTTTCGTGCTGCCCGCCAGTTTCAATATTTCCAGCCAACGCTCTACTGCTACGGAAGTGATGTCCCGTAACACCCCACCGCGGAAGGATGTGTACTTGCAGATTGTTGTCGTAAACGTGCTTTGTCTTGTAAGTCTTCCGTTCGGATTCAACCGCCATATCGAGTTCAGTTTTGCTGTAGTGCTCAACGACTTGCTTGAATGTCATGGCAACGACTTCGTTCTGAAGAGCTTCCTGGTTTATGGTCAGGCGCAGCGCATCGACGGCAATCCAAGCGGCTGATTCCGTTTTGTATTCCTTCACTGTGCCTACGACGTGTGATCGCATCTGAGGTTTACCCTTTGGATCGATTTCTCTCCATCGGAAAATCCATACGTTTGGCCCCTTCTTCCGCCGAACCTGACTAAAGAAGCCGTGTTGGTAACGTGGTCGTTTCAAGAGAATTCCCTCTCATTCCGACCCCGGTGGCTACCTGATTCTACCGCTTTGGCTTGAATGCAGGAAGCCAGTTCTGAGAGTCGAAAGCGCCATGTATGACGCATTCCATCGCCGAGTGGATACGCCGGGATCGAACCTCTGCGAGCGAGAGTTAAAAGAGTTTTGCGCGGTACCCCAAGGAAGTCAGCAGCACGCTGACCGTCGACGAATTGCTCATGCGTAAAGTCCATTGGAAGTTGCATATGAAACATCCTCGATTTGAATTCGGTTCACACACTCACCTACCAAGAGGCCGTATTCCAGCGAGTATCGCATAATGCCGTGTACATTTCAATACTTCCGACAGAAGGACATTCAGAGCAAGCTAACTTTGCTTTCCCCATCTGTGAATTCGCACCTTCACTACTCCTGCGGTGAAATGTGGAGACAGAGATCTCCTCACCCATCACGAGATAACCCGCGATGGGCGACAGGAGGCATGCACATGATATTTGCGCTCTGATTAGTCGGCGGGCTTCTTCTTTCGTGGCTTGCTCCGTTTGTCAGCCTTGGCTTCCAGAAGAAGGTTCTCTTCGTGGTGGCGTAAGGCTGTCTTATAGACCAACTCCCAACTGATAGGCAGCGGTTGTTGTAGTCCCTGGAGCTTGACGATTGCAAACTCGGGTCTGCTCTCTATGAAGATTCTGCGTTTCTTTCCGTTGTCGTTCACCGAAGATGCGGTGAAATAAATGGTCTGTGCCTTGCGCTCAATCAGGTAAGCCATTTGCAATTTCTCCCATAACAATCTCACGTCCTGATTCTTACTCTGGATGAGATTGTTCGTTCGGGCGACGGGTAAGAGAGATTCGCCGTCGCGGTCAAGGGTATGAAAGATGGAATGGGGCCCTTGCTTCCGCCATCTATCGTTCTGGGGCGCTTTGCTCAGTAGCGCAATATAAATGGAATATAGAACAACAGAGAATGAGGATTTGCATTGTCATCACGGTGTTTTGCATGCGCCCTCCATATTCCGGTTCTTGAAGCGGTCATAGTTGGACGAAGCAAGCCCAAAAACGATTCAGAAAATGTTGTTTATTTTCTGGCCCATCCAAGGCTCATATTATGCCAGAACATTGCTCATTTACGGTTACAAAATGATTGAGTTTTCAATATGACCATTGCTCATGTAGGCAAGAGTATCTCGATCCCCCTTTCCAAGCGATGACCGCGACTGGAAGTCGGCACTATGGAGTCCGTATCCACGGCCAGCATGATGAGGCGTCGCAGGTTTGCGGACTGCTGAGCTTGGCTGAGTAGCGCAATCGAGTCGGCTGCAAGGTCGGAGTCGCGTCCCATTGCAGACTCAGGCTGTTCTTTCGTGCCAACTCCACAGCAAATTCATGGAGAGCGATTTCGTTTCCTGCGAGGAACGGCTGAATCGCTCCGAGGTCGTAGAGGTAGGCTGAGGCGCTGTTCGCCCATTCTTCAACACTCAAGCCCTTGAGGTGATTCTCACGGATCAATCGGTCGAGCACGCTATCGAGAGATTTCTCCACCTGAGACGCAGGCACATTGCCGCTGTCGATTGAGCGCAAATCTCCAGCCCAATCGTAGAGGTCTTGATAGAGATGGTGGTGGATCGCCTGAAGGTGTGCGGTGTCAAAGCCGCCGCGTACAGGCGTTGCCTGTAGCTCAACAAGGCGAGCAGCGGCAGAATCTGCCGCTGCTCTCGAAAGAACGGCTGGATCGGTGATGCCGAGTTTGTTTCTGAGTACGCCGGTGCCGGGGATTGTGAAGTCGGTTGCGTCAATCATCTTCGGTTCTCTCCTCTCACGGGTGAAACTGTCGCGGGCGATTAGCGGAGCGCAGCCATGACCCGCGCCAGATAGCCGTTATCAATGCCGCGCTGGGTGTCGCCAGTGTTGTAACGAGAGATGGCGTGTCGGAGCGCATCTTGACCGGGTCCGTAGGTTTTGATCTCAAGCTGGTAGGCACTATCGAGAATCTGCCCACCGGCGCGGAGATTGAAGCAGGGTTCCAATAGCGACTCGGCGGACAGTCCACGGTGCTGGGCCTCCGCCGTGCTGACCTGCATGAGGCCCAAGTCAACAGAGATGCCGTAGTGCTCGAAGTAATCGAGCCACTCCAACGCCTCGCGTTGCGTGGCGGGCTGGCGTTTGAGTCGCAATGTTCCCTCCGGTAGATGCCACTGCTTGAGGAGCGCTCTAGGAAAGTCGATCTGCATGGCATTTGGGTTGCCGCCAGATTCAACGCGGATGATGGCATTGAGCGTGGTGAGCGGCACTGTCGGAAGGCAGCGCGACTGAAGGGCAGCAATGTCCAGACGTTGTGCAGGAAGATTTGCAGCAATGCAAAGTAGGCATAATGCGGTTAGGATTCTCATCGGTTGCTGGCCTCGTAGAGTGGAATGGCCCAGAGGTCGGCCCAATCTTGTGCGGCGACGTGTTGAATGGCTGGAATCGGTGTGTTGGCTGCCCAGTAAAGATTGGAGGGTGCGAGCAGCATCTCTGGATTGCGCCCGAAAGTTTCGATGGCAGGCCAGAACGTCAGTTGCTCGTAACAGACCAGTACCCCGGCGCGGCGATTCCAACCCCGAATGGTTGGCGGGAAGCGAAGCATCAGCGGAAAGCCGCTGCGCCGCTCGCCGATGTGCCACATGCCAAGGGGGACCGGTACTCGCTGAACGTAGGAGAGCCGTTCGGTGTAGCCACGCGAGAGAAGGACATTGCGGTTCGCTTCTGTGTTCGGAATCGGGATTGTGGTGCCGATCAGTAGGCCGGTGCGCTGTTGCTTGAGTTGCGCGAAGGTGGAAGCCCAGCGCGCTTCGTGCATTCCATTCCAATTTGGAATGATCGACTCTGGGAAGATGAGCAATGTGTCTGGATGGGCCAGAGCAATTTGCTGGATCGACTGCTCCTGCAACTCCAGACGGGAGTCAACTTCGTCGTGGGCTGTTGCTCCGCCGAAGTTGGTATTGACGGCAACAATATGCGGGTCGGGAACCGGACGATGGAATCGAGCGTGGGTCGCGATGGATGCTGCGATGATGACGATAAGCGTCATGGCCACATCAAAACGCCGGTATGCCGCTATCAAGATGATGCACAACCCGAGGCCGAACCAGCGGGTTCCGGGAAACCAATGGCCCGCCGCGATGAGCGGATGGGCGACGGTGACAAGACTCAGCGGGGGCAGCGCCAGAGCCGCGAGAGCGGCGATTGCGGAGAGCGGCAGGTAACGACGGCTGAAGAGACAAACCCAAGGTGCCGAGCAGAGCGCCACCAAAGCTGCCCAGAAGGCGAGGGGCAGTACGAAGTTGTGTCCCGCTTGAAAAAAACCCTGAGCGCCAGGAATGACGCTCCAAGTGGCGGCTGCGTAGTAGAAGACTGCACAGAGCGAGTCCAGGTGCCGCCGTGAGTGAAGGTAGACGAAGGGAAAGAGCAGGGCGAGATAATTCAGAGCGGAATCGCCGCTCCAGCCTGCGCCGCCGATTGTGGCGGAGGCGGCGAAGAGGATCGTGGTTCTGACCTGAGCTGGAAGATGGATGCTCGGCATTCTCCATCTCGCTCTGCTAAATGCGACGGCTGCTGTCTCTGAAATGTTCATCGCTTTCTGTCCTCTGGATCTGCGCGGTGATGTGCATTGCCCGGCTAATTCGGATTACTGGTTGGGTGGTACGACCGCTCTACGAGCAAGGGACGAATCCAACTGTGTACGGATTTCAACGGAATCGGTCCGAAGTACCGGGAGTCGAAGCTCCGGGGGCTGAAGGAGCTGACGACCCATAGTTCATCTTTCTGCACACGGTAGGTTCCTGCCGGGAACGGATGAAGCTGCCGCCCTCTCGAATCGTGGCTTATGGTTGCGGTATTTGATAGCGGTTGACCGTTGACGACGATGCCAGCGACTGAGGTCTCTACGATGTCGCCAGGCCATGCAACCACGGGCTTGATGAGGGGTGAAAAGCCATCTGGGCAGGTACGCATGGGGTCTCGATAGTTCGGCTGGCCCTTCATAGACGGCCAGCGAACGTCGGGGCAGAAGAACACATATGGTGCAGGATGATGCGGCGTATGTGTTGGATCTGATATTTCTCGGTAGATTCCGAACGGAGCGGAGTGGGTGTAGTTGAAGACAAGACCCAACGCAGACCACGCTATCATCGTGCCAACGGCAGCAACGGCGAAGGCAACGAAGGTCCAATTCAACCGAGCGAGCGCGCGAATGCAGGAGCAAAGGAATGAGCTAGACAGGCCAATCATGGATGCTCTCCTGAAGGAATGTAGGAATCTGCTTGGCGTCGTTGGTGCGGCGAATCTCGTTCTGATGGATGGCCGCCGTTTCCGATTTCGAGCTGGCGGCGATGCGGAATGCGCGAATGACGTGAACCTCGAAGATGGTGCCCACTTCGCGGGTGGCACTCTCACCATCGGTGCGTGGCCGCGGCTCGCGCCGGATGAGCTGGCCGGTTACGTGGATGTTGTCACCCTTCTGAAAGGTCTTGGCGACGATGGCGCTCTCTCCAAAGAAGGTGATGGGCAGGAATTGTCGATGCTCGACGGTTCTTCCCTACGTGTCGTAGAACCAGTTCTGCGCCAGTCGTGCTCGCACGAACTGTCGGCTACCAGCATCGGAGACCGAAGGCTGGTCGGTAAGGTTTCCGGCAAGAATGACCTGATTAAGTATTTCCACGGATCTTCTCCTCTATTGCTTGGTCTTCGACAGCGGCGTGAGCAATGGCCGCGATGTCGAGCGTGGGTGATGACGGTGCAGAGGGCTTTACTGGACGTGGATCAACGGCGGTCGAAAAGGTAGGTGGCTTCAACTTCGTGCGCGCCAACAGGGTTTCGTTCAAAAAGTAGAGACTCTGAACGCCATAGATCGGAGCGACGCCATTGATGAAGATGAGCATGTCGCCGGGAGCCGTGATCCTGCTGTTCGGATCGTTGGTGGCTTTGGTCGGCGGTTTGATGCGGCGTATCTCATCGACCGTGATAAGCGGACGTTGCACCTGCTCCACGCTGCGAAAGATGTGCTTGAGATAGAAGTCGGTGCGCTGGCCGCTGTAGTTCACGGTCTCCTTCTCAATGGTCATGTTCCCGCTCAACTCAGACAGATTCTTGCAGGTCTGGAGATTGTCCGTCTGGAAGGCGGCTTTGATGTAGCAGTTGTCGGTGATGGACTCATTCGGCCCGTACTCCTCGATGATCTGCGTGAGGGTCTGCGCGATGAGGTAGGGTTTGATCTTGTAGCCCGCCATAAGGCTCATCGCGGCGGAGAGATTTGGAATCTTTCTCAGCTCAGGAAACTCGTCAAGCATGAGCAGGAGATGGTGACGGTCCAGGTCGAGTTGTTCCATGAGGCGATTGAATATGAGCTGAAGCATAAGCCTGACAAGCGGACGCAGGCGGTCGCGGTCCGGCTGCGGAACCTTGAAGTAGAGGCTCATCGGTGTTTCACCATAAACGAGATCGCAAATGACAAAATCAGATCGCGAGACGGTCTTTTGTACGATTGGATCGTCGTATAGCGTCATCGGTGTGACGATGCTTGACTGAATGCTCGATGCCTCGCGGTCCGCGCGGTTGAGCTGGCGCTGGACTGCCTTGCTCACATAGGGATGAGTGAAGGTAGGCTTGCCGTTTACATCGAACCATTGCAGGCGCGGCGATGATTTGCCGCCCGGCATATGAACGGTCTTCTGCATCTCGATCAGCACATCGGTAAAGTCCATGCCCGGCTGGGAGTAGTGAGCAAGCACGTCGGGGAGCGTAGGTTCACGCGGCGAATCAAGATTCCGATAGACGTAACCAAGATGGATGATGCCCGCCGATACCAGATCAACAGCTGCGTCCTCAAAGTGCTTGTAGAGGCTGTCGTCGTCGCCGTGGCGAATGACGGCGTTCGCAATCGTCTGTGCATCGGCAATCTCGTAGTCAGTTTCCCAGCGAATCTCAGACAACGGGTTATAGCAGCAACTCTCATGCGGAAGGGTTGGGGCAAACTTCAAGACACGCTGCCCGATGGCGTGGCGGAAGCCGGCGGAGTGATCCCAATTCTCACCCTTCAGATCGTAGACAAAGACGCTCTGCCGCCATTGGCAGAGCGTCGGGATGATGGCGGATACGCCCTTGCCGCTCCGGCTGGGGGCGAAGAGCAAGACAGGCTCCGCGCCCGAATGCAGCAAGTAGTGGATTTGCTGCGTGTCGGGATCGCGCCATCCGCCGACATACACTCCGTCCGTCGCGTCTAGCAAGCCGATCTTCTCGATGTCTTCGCGCGTTGCCCAGGTCGCGGAGCCATGCAGGTTCATCAGGCTGTCGGTGCTCTTGCGGTCGCGGATGAGGGAGAGAAACCAGTAGGTGAAATACGCCAGAAAGAGGCCGCCAACAATGGTCGCTCCAAGGGCAATCCAAAGGTCTTTGCGGACGCCTGCGCTGATGAGGCGGCTGCCAGCGAAGTGTTTCCAAAGAACGAGGGCCGCAAAGGGCTGGAAGACAGCCGTGCCGTGTACCCACAGAATGGGATCGCCCATTTCGACGGGATTGTTGAGTTGAATCGCAAGCCATTCGGTTGCGGCGCTGGCGGCCATCGTGAATGCAACTGCCGCCCCGAAGACTGATCGGATATTCCAGCCGCCTTGCCATTGCGGACGGTTGGGGAGCACGTAACCTGGAGGAGCGATTGTGCCGTTCTTCATGGAATGCCTCCTGGTTATGAAGTGTACATTTCACTACAGATGTTTGCAAAATCAGACCTCTGGTTTCAAGAGTCCGTAAATTGTCCTCCCGAGATGTTGTTCGCCGGTCTATCAAACAAAACTGTGAACCTTGAGGATCATCTGCAAAAACACTGAACAAGTGGTATGGAGATTTTGCGTTAACTGACGAAGATAATCCCCAACTGCGCTTCTGGTTGGCCGACTAATGGAATGCAGCCTGATTTACAGATGATCCGGTCCTGAGGACTGGATAGCCAGGAACCTTTGGAGCAGACCTTCTCCTGTTATTTTTCAAGCTGCCGCTTTGTGGCTTCGTAGTCCATGCGGTAGGTCATGTTTTGTGGATCGCGCACATAGGCTTCCTGAAAATGCTCAAGAGCGCCGCGCGAATCATGATTCTTCAGAAGAGCTTGTGCCAAGTTGTGTTGGGATGTGGGGTTGTTTAGTTTTCCACCCACGCGAAGCCCGGCTTCGGTGCGGCTTTTGCAGTCAACAGACCGACCGACAGTGCAATAGGCTAAACCGAGGGAAATGAGATCCATCGGCTTGAGAGTTCCTGTCGGTATCACAGGTTCTAAAAAATCGATTATATTTTGAGCCGATGTTTGCTCATCATCCTCAATTGTCATGAACATGATTTCGGGATAAGCCAACATCGAGTCCATCTCGGCGTTGTGTGGCTCTTTCTTCAGTACGCTCTGAATTTCATTGTGCGCTTGGAGGCGAGTGGCCTTAGCCTTTTCCTCTTGCCCAGCAACTTCATATATTGAGGCGCGAAGATATTCAAAGTTGATTTTGTCGTCGGGATTTGCCGCTGTCGCGGCTGCAACCTCTGCATGCGCTTTATCAAACTTTTGTTCTGCTACATACACGCGAGCAAGTTGACGGTGTAGATTAGCTAGGGTCGGTTCCCTGTGAGTGGCATCCTGTATTTTCTTCATCATTATGTGGAACGTATCTGTTGATGCGGTGCCATGATATTGTGCGTTGTACACCGAAATTGCAGCGTTAATTTCGGATTCCGCATCGGCATACTTCCCAATCTTGAATAGGGCGTTGGCGAGCCCCTCATGTGGCCCCTCTTGGTTGCTGTCGAGGCTTAATGACTTCTGGTAGGAAGGGATTGCCATGGAAGATTGCCCTGTCCGAACCAGAGCATCACCGAGATTTTCCCAAACGCCAGCATCATCAGGACTATTTACAGTCGACCTCTTCAATATCTCCAACGCTTCAGTATTGTAGTTTCGGTCTAAAAGTGTGAAAGCTAGCCGGTCGTTCATAAAGTCATAATCCTTGGGATCATCAGAACGATTTGCGTGGGACAGAACGAAGTGGTCCATGTTGATCGCATATTCTGGGTCATTGACAGCGGCAGTTGCCAGAGATCGCATTTGGATTTCAGCTTCATAATCATCTGGGTTGTTTCTGAGCCATGAGCCGTCTTCCTCCATCTCCTGGCGAAAAGCATATTTGGCGCTAAGGATTTTTATCAAATCCTCGTGCGCCTGCTTGTCGTGGGGATTGGTCTGGAGTCGAAACCGGAGCCGCATTTGCCTGTTGCTGTCGTCAATCTTTTTCGAAGATGAACCTTTGGGCGTCTTCTGTGCTGGCAGGACCAAAGGGAAAATCGTCAAGGAAACAATCGCAATGCTGAACCAGTAGGAAATCGGACGAGTGTTATGGAACATGGGCATCGTTTGCTCCGGACTAAGCCTTTTGGACTTAATGGACTGACAAAAAATTGTACACCTATATCCTCACGCTTCCATGTCCGATGATACGGGCCGAAAGGCCAAGGCCCTGCCGATCAACTTCCGCGAAATTCTGGGTTTACGCCCTTACCACTCGGCGACACCCCGGCCTCGGGTTCGGTCCATCATCCTCGAACGGAGCGTTTTGTTGAACTCCCCCATCCATCCTTTGTCGGACTCGCCGACCGAGAGATTCATGGCCCACATTCGGCGCACAATCGCATCAAGCGCCTTTCCATCGCGAAGAATGTCTTTGTCCTTGCCCGTCGTGGAGGCGTAGAGCTTGTCTGGATCGCTTCTCAGCCTGTCGATTGTCACCACATTTCCGGGTTCGAGGTCGCCGCGCGCCCATGCCGCCCGGAGCGTGGAATCGTGGCGGATAATCTCAATCTTGCCTTCGGTGTTTGCGTATTCCGGTCGAAGTGGGCCAGTGATTCCACTGGAAGCGGGACGCGATTCCGTTTGAAGCGGGACATGATTCCGTTGGGAAGCGGTCCGCATTTTGGTTTGGAACGGAATGCTGTCCCGCATG